>BNJV01001633.1_pt1 | contig 181900 bp, 251 predicted proteins | sample 8540591 | NCBI WGS metagenome assembly BNJV01 (sample SAMD00202457, study PRJDB9452) | human saliva metagenome | host: Homo sapiens | reverse complement strand
GATTCTTTATTTTTCAAGAAAAACATAGTCTAACGCAATATAAATTCATCTTTCTACTTCTTTCATCTTTTCTTTTTCTCTTTAGAAATTTTCTTATCTTGTTCCTTATATCTACTATTTTTTTTCTATAACTGACTCTTTTTTTCTCCCTCTTATCTCTACCAAGATACTCATTCATATTAACTTTCAGATGTTTCAACTCCTCATATTTTACTGATAACGCATTATATTTCTTTGCAATTTCCTCTTGTTTAGCCTGCAATTCTTTTGAATGCTCATTTAATATTCTAAAAAGATTTTTTTACCCGATTTTGTCTTCAACTCTCCCAACACAATATGTCTCAAGTGTGGTAATTGCTTAAGAAAAATATCTATTTCCTCATAATTCTCGTTTTAAGTCATTTTTTTCGATGGAAATCTGACTGATGCCACGCTCCAATTCTTCGATTGAGTTAAAACCTTTATCTCTGATTTCAACAAGCGTAGAAGCCGTTGTTTTAAGATTGTGTTTCGTTGCCCAGTGTTCATAGCCTTTGCTTGACTTTACTTTTTGACTATTTTTAATATCAATAATATTTCCAAGTTCTTTATCTTTATTCAGTATTCTATCCTTAATTCTTTCTTCAGTGTAGTTAGCTCCAATGGTCTTTGCTCTGGTAAATCTCTGTTGATTTTTACTTCTAAAAACTATATGCTTCCCATATGTGTTTTTTCTTATTTTCGATTATATTATTAAAAGAGAAACAAATTTGCTCCTAAGGAGGTGATAAAATTGAGTTTGGGTAAATTGATAAAGAAATTCCGTGAACTACGGAGAATCACTCAAAAAGCATTAGGGGACAGAACGCATTTAGATGATGTTAGAATCAGACAATATGAGCTTGATATTCGCACTCCCAAAGAAGATGTTTTGGAAAATATATCTACTGTACTCCATGTAAATAAAGACTATTTTAAAGAACCTGCCTATCCGTACACAGAGCATGACCTTATGCGATTCTTATTTAAGCTGGATGACAGTATTAAGGTTAATATAAGACAGGTTATTATGAATGACGAAGATCCCGGATATACTACTACAGGTATATATTTCGGCAGTGAAGCAATTCTCAGAATACGAAATATGCTTGAAGATTAGCAGAAAATGAAACAGAAGTGTGAAAACAACGAAATCACTAAAGAAGCCTTGCAGGATTGGAAGGCAAACTATCCTGACAGTCTGAAAAAAGATTATGTTCCCTTTGAGGAAAGCAATGTAAAATTCTATAGAAAAGGTATATTCGCTAAGATTCCGCCGGATATAAATAGGCATAGAAAAAGCACATAGCTGAAAGATTTTTGGTCTTAAAGTCATGTGCTTTCACTATATAATTTACTGAATTAGCCCGACAAATCGGGATTAATATTTTATTGCCACTCGGTTCATTTCATAGTGTTCAAAAGCAAGGCTCAGCATAAGTCTAATAACTTCTGTTCCATATCCTCTCTTTCTCAGCTTCTTCATCAGTAAGTTTTGTAAAGACACATTGAAACATGACTAGTGGCTGATTATACCAGTAGATAAAGAATTTCACATCTTCGATTTTTTGCTCACGCAATATAATATTATTACCCTTAATTTCATTAATCATATTATTTCATATACCTCCAAATACTTCATTACACACATAGCTTCTAATTTACCTATCCCGACAGACAGGGATTTACCTCTACAAACGATATATCATCAGTCCATCGATAATACCACACTTTTGAAATCCATATTTTTCAGCTATCCGAATACTACTTTTTTGTTCAGGTACACATTCAATCACTACCTGTTTACCTGAGTTTCTAGCTTTTGCTATCATACCTGATGTCAAGCATGATGCAATCCCTAGCCCCCAAAAGGAAGGTTCTAAAACCCATCCAATCTCGACACTCTCTGAATCGTAATCATGATAAATCACATATCCGATGAAGTCGTTATCTTTTTCAACTGCGTATATCAATGGTGTCTCAGAAAGACCGAATCGAAAGAGGAATTGCTCGGTCTGCTCTTTTGTGTAGGGTGCTTCGAGATATTGCATTACTTTCGAATTCGACAAAAGTTTGTAAAGCGGTTCCAAATCACTGACTGTCATTTTTCTAATTCTTATATTCATTCATACTCCACAACTTCTAATCTACCATTCTCTATTTTCCACAAAAGCCTCCCACCATAAAAGGCGGAAGGCTTTTAACCTTTGTACCTATCTTATTGCCCTTCGGTCAATAAGTATCGCACGCAAAACCCACTTAATTCAACAACTCCCTTTTGAACCTATCTTTTCAGCTTTTCAGTATCAAAATAGTATCATTTAGAGAATTTTACTACTTCAAAAACGCCAAATCCGTGTATTTCCAAGCGTTTTATAACAGTAACATATTTGCTTCTCTTACTCGAGCTCTTCTTGTTCTGGTGTTCATTATATCCTAAAGTATTCAAATTTCATACTTTGAGTTCTTTGTGTTTTGGGAAAATCTTCTAATTCAAGCTTGTTTTTAGATTTTTTTGCCCGTTCCGGTTCCGGTTCCAAAAAAATTCCAATCTCCACTAATATAACGGTCACACCCTTTAGGTCTGAATAAAATAACTGAAATAACTTTCAGCTAAATAAACCAAGGCATAAAATGAGGAACTACATCATTCATGTTTTGTACTTTTTCTGAACAATATTCAAATTGTTTTTTATTTCTATTCTCTGATATATATTTAAACAAATCATCTTTTTGTTTCAAAGTAGTTATCTTCATATATAAATAATCCGGTATCCCTGCTTCTTCAGGATCATTTGCATACAATAATAGCGAGTGTAAGCCATAACAATATCCCAAATTATAGAACGCTTGAGCATAATTTTCTTCTAATATCCGCTTATCATAATAACTCTTGTATGACTGAATTCTAGGCTCAAAGTAACCGGGGAATCAAATATTCTCCATTGCTTCTATGTGCAACACATCTTTCCAAAGCATGAATAAATGCATCTTGATAAGCTATTGATAGTAGTAATTCAGGAAAAATCTTTAATCTCATCTCTATAAGTATTTGATTCAAAAAAAGCTTCATATGCTCTTCTTTTGATGAAATACAAAAGTTCTTCTGCATAATCATAAATATAACTTGAAAGAAGCCTTCCTTTTTGTTATTAATATATTGTTTAATTGGTGAATAAAAATAAGTTCCATCAGTAATAATGGGAATTAATCTTGAATCTACATTTTCTTTCCATTTTTTTCATCAATTGTGACTAAATAAAAATTGATTGCTAAAGTCCCCCATCTTTTCAGATAATATATCTAACAACCTATTAAGATCCTCATCTCCAAAGGAAAAAAACCAATAAATACAACAGTATTACTCGCCAGAATAGTTTTTAGTCTATCTCCTATTAAATCCTTAGAAAGTCTCCTATATGATTCCTGATAATCCTTTTCGGTAGCTACAATTGATCCAACATTATTAATTGATCCGTGTATTTTAAACACTCTTTTTTTAAACACATTCCATAAAGTAGCATCGGTATCATTAATTACGGGAGTACAATCACAATAATCTTCAAAATAGGTATCCCAATTTGTTGTAATTATCGTTTCAATGAAAGGATTTGCAGCAACTTCTCTATGAAAACTAGTAGCTGTATTTAACAATTGAGGAAAAGAATCTATGAAATCAAATTTTTCTTTGATTTTATTTAGCAGTTTCCGACGACCATTGGGGAATGTATCAATATATAAACTCATTAGCCTGGAAAAACTGGTATCTAAATCAACTTTCTTATTTGTCTTATATTCTATATCACGTAAAACATTGGTATAAAATGATTCAGGGAAAACGGATTTTGACTCTGTGCTTATTCCTGCACCACAAAAAAGAACTAAATTGTTTTTCAAAACGGACTCAACAATCTCTTCAGGCATATCAAATTTTTTTATTGTTTTTTTACAAATCATACATTCACAAGGTTCATTCACTTTCAAACTTTATTCTCCTATTCTCTTCATTTACATCAATTGAATAATAATACTATTGATAATATTTTACTAACTTTCTTCTCTTTACTGTCCTACTCCCACTCTTCTGAACATCGGTCATTTTCCATACATTACATCCCTTTCTGCACTACATTAAAGCCTTTTTTCATTCTGGTACTGTCTGGTACACACTGTTTTTGCTCTTTTATCCCAGAAATAACCCGTGCCTTATTTATATCCCGTCACAGGCTTTTAGCTATTTTATACACATTAGCTGGTATATTTTTCATAAATTTAATCAATATCCAAATCTTCTTCAAAATATTGGAGAGTTGAATACTGTACAAGTCTCTGATTTACAGGCTTACTCAAATCCTGCTTTGCTTCTTTATATTTTTTAATGTACTTTTGCATTTTACACTTAATCTTATAGTCTTTTCCTCGCAAAGCATCAAACTCTTTCTGCCTTAAATGTGGTTCTATATTCATATCAATATAGCTTTCCTTTTTAATTACAACTGCCTTTGAAAAATCAACTCCACAATGATTAGCTTTATCAGTCCACAAAACATGGGGATGGTTTATACCAGACCTCAAAGGTATAGCAAATTGAACACCATCTATCTCAACACAAACCTGAATATATGGTCTGTTATGCTTTTGCTCCATTTCTGGATATTCGGTTGCAGTATATATACTATAAAATTCATTTGATAAAAATACAAACCTCTTCTTAGCCATCTTTTCTCCTATGATAAAGACAACCCCTGTAAACAGGAGTTGTCTTCTCAGTGAGCTTTTCTTTTATTTTACTTGGTCACGCTCTATGACCAAATCTTCTATTGAGCTTTCTTTATACTCACGCTCTATGAGTTTTATTTGGTAACAGAATAGCATATAAATTATATTATGTCAAGCTTATCCTATGATGCACTAACAGCCCACGTAGCTATTGTGCTTACCAGATATATGTTAATTGCAATGGAGCAACGTCAAAATGAAGGTCAGAGAACCCTTGGTGAATTGTTCTTCTTCCTTGTCGATGAAATGGATGACATTACTTTCAGCATATCACTTGGCATTATGATGGATACCTTGATGGCAAGCCTTCAGGTAATCTTGAAGCTCAGCGATGAGCAATTGACTGCTTTTACTGCTGATTTTGAAGCAAGACTACCCTGATAGCCTGAAAAAAGATTATGTTCCTTTTGAAGAAATTAATCTCAAACGCTTTAATAACTCTATGTCAGTCAAAGTCCCACCGGGAATAAAATAGGCACAGAAAAAGCACATAACTGAAAGATTCTATGATCTTAAAGTCATGTGCTTTCACTATATAATTTTTTTGAATGAGCCAGACAAATTGGGATTTGTTAAGCTTTAGTTATTGGGATCCAAAGTTCCATTTTGTAGTCTTTGCTGTGCATATCACCTTCATAGTAATATTCAAAGTCAGATTTTCCTGAATGAATATAGCCATGCTCAGGGAAGAATACTTCCATTGCATATTTCCACCCGTTATGAATGCACTCCGGAACACTTCCTACTAATTCTACAACTGCATACTCTGCTTCTTCCACTTCCAAAACATCTAAGCCCATACTTGTGGCTTTATCTACATCATTAACGATATAACCAGCCATATAATTTATTGTGCTTGGGTTTTCCACATCATGGCAAACGCCAACACTTTGACCGTTTCCCAAACTTGCAAGTTCATCGTGGCTATATTTTTCATACAGCTTATCCCAGACACTTGGACATAATGATGAATTAAAGCTTTGTTCATTTACTCCTGCGACTGCAAAGGCTTGTTTCTTTTGAATTGTAATATTCATGCTTCTTCCTCCTCTTACACTGAGTGCTAATTGCACTCGTGATACTAATTTGAATGGTTTTCCATTTCTTACCTCAGAAGGAGTAAATCCATAAAAATTCTTAAATGCAGTTCCAAATGAATCCGATGACTCATATCCGAATTTTAAGGCAACATCAATAATCTTTTCGTCCGTATCTCTTAATATAACGGCAGCTTCCGTCAATCTTCTGCTTCTTAAATATTCTGAAAGCGATGTTTCAGTCAGAATAGAAAACAAGCGACTGAACATTGAATACGAATATCCGGATAACTGAGTTACTTTCTTTTCATCAATTTCATCATCAAGAACTGTTTCAAGATAATCAATCGTATCGTTAAACGACTTGATAATATTCATTTCAATCCCTCCTTTCTTTCGGTTTATTTTAGTATAGAGGAAGAGTTCTTTTCCTACCCTACAATATCTGTACAAGTTTTATAGGTTTCATCTCATAAAAACTTGTACCTTGCTAAGTTCAACAAACTGAAGCTTGTTTGTCTCATTTAGCTTTCTTGGATTTCTTTTCTGGCAGTTCCGCATACATACCTTTCAGTAGTTCAGTAATCAAATCCATATCCTCAAATCTGTCGAATGCATACATCAATGTCTTTGAACCCTCATACGGATAACGCAATTCTGAGTCTGCAAGAAGTTTGTCCGATGTCGGCGTTCTCTTTAAAAATAGTTCATTATCGCAAATGTCACCTATCAGCTTACCGTTAAAATATATAAGGTATCCGCCCATCATGGATCTTATGACAATATCACCTGCTGCGGAAAAAATCTCACGAACAAATTCATTAAATTCATTCACTATGATTACCTCCTTCAAAATCAAATATTCCTTACTTTATGGCATACTCTTTTCCCTATTTATCCTCAAAATTTCAGCAATCCATTTTTCATCAAATTGAAAAATTCGGTCCCCATGAAACTTCCCAATAGTATCCATCTAAATCCGAAAAAAATATGCGTGATATCCACCCCAAAAAAACTTCCTGTGGCTCTTTTACAATTTTTTTCCACCTGCTTTTTCTTACTAATGCAATTACAGTCTCTACATCTTCTTTATGTTCAACATTGTAGGCTAATGTAATTCCTGAAAAATCCATTCCCTTTTGGTGGATTATTTTCATCAATATCTTTTGCTAATTGTTCCAAAGGAAATAGTTCAAACTTTGTTCTCGGAGTATCAAAAAAAGCATACTGACGGATTATTTTTCTCTGCAATCAGTCTTATATCCTAAACCATCTCTATAAAAACTTGATTGACCTTTCCATATCTTTCACACCTAAACAAATACAAGTAATCTTGTTCATCGTTACCTCCTTTTTTTCACTGAATATCTTAATATAGTTTTTTTTGTTTTTTTCTTCTGATGTCCTGTTTTTTTATTACTTAGGTATATTTCTTTATGAAAAATCACCTATTCTTGTAAGATCAAGTTTTCTTGCAAATTCATCCATCTGTTCAAATGATTTTTGGCTCATCATCATAACTTCCAACATGTAAAAATCTGAATAGATTTACCCTCTTCTATTTTTTTCTAAAAACTTATCTCATCATACAATGCGTCAGGCTTTTTTTCTTTTTTTATATTCTCAAGTGCCTTTGTGAATATCTCTTGTGTAATAAAAATCAGGTTGTTTAATCATCAATGTGTATTCCAATTTGTTTTTTTATCAAACTCTTCTCCATTTACTTTTTTTCCAAAAATCCCTCTAACGGATATACCGTAAAATCTGTAATTTCGTTATCAGTTTTATTTTTTTCATTGCATTTTTTTAAACAATATTTTTAATGGCATAGGCAAGAGAATATAATGCGGATATTCTGTCTGAGAAATCTACTTCATTCGGATTTCCTTTACCTTTTACCAAAAATAAATTTTTTTGCTTTGGCACTTCTACAATGATAGGTGTCTGCTTCACACCATAAAGATTCTTTTCTTGCTTTCTCCATTCATATTTCATTATCCAATCCTCCCTTTGCATCTTGGTTAATTAAATTATATAGGAGGATACTTGACACCATTTGTCAAGTTATATATTTTTCTGCCATTTTATTTATCATTTCTTTAATCTGCATTCGTATCTCTTTTTGGCTCTAATACTTCTGCTCCATCTCCGAAAGAAAAAAATATAATTGAATAAATTATAGTCATTCGGTATTTCTATTTCAGCATATAAATTTCCCTCATCGTCTTCTATGATTTCTCCGTTTATCTCATCATATACTCGAAAAGCAACTTTACGATCAAACTTAACTTTTATATGCACTGTGTTCTCGTGTGGCATTTCTTTCTTGAGTATTGCATCTTCAAAGTTGTCATCAAACTTTTCAGTATGGACTTCTAAATTCTTTATCCGGGACAATTTGAAATATCTAAAATCATTTCTAAGTAAACAGAAAGCATATAGATACCAATCCTGACTCTTGAAAAGTAATCTCACAGGCTTAACACTTCTGCTTGTTCCTTTTTCATTGCTGCTAAAATATGTGAACGAAACAATGTTTTTACTTATAATTGCCGACTTAATATCATTGAATGTTTTTTCATACAGCTTATTGTTTTGCCAATTATTAAAGTCAACTTCTATCCAACTGGTATTTTTCATTTTAAAGAGTGCAGAAAGTTTTATTAGCAACTCATTCTCATGCTGTACTGTCGTATTATCTAATCCTTGAAGAGCTGACATAATTTGTTGTTTCTCGTTTTCAGACAGTAGTGATTTACTAAGAACAAAAATCCTCAGCAATTTCTATTCCACCGCCCTTTCCTTGCAACGCATAAATGGGAATACCGGCACTGCTGATAGAGTCAATATCTCTATAAATTGTTCTGACTGATACCTCAAATTTATCAGCAAGTTCACTTGCCGTAACTTTTCCCTTTTCTAAAATATAATATAGTATCCTAAATAGCCTATTATCTTTCATCGTTTTAACATCTCCTATAATTATTATATCATATTAACTTGACATATATTGTCATATTAAAAGCATTTTTTCAATTCTTATGACATTACTTATCTCATTTGGTATAATATAAAATATACATTTAAAACTTACTTAATGCTTGCTACCATAATCATTCTTTTGTAGCAAGCACAGTAAGTGTACGGACACTTACGGAAAATTGATGAAGCAGCCCTTTGGGATCTGCTTCTTTTTTTTTCAATTTTTAGCTTGTTAGGGAGAACCCTAAGACCCCGAAATAATTTAGGAAAAGAAGTTATAGAAATGGCAAATAGACTAAGAAATGTACAGCTATAAACTTAACAGAAGATGAAAAAGCTCTTTTTGAAAAACTCATTGTCAAAACCAACCTCCTTGTACATAGATTGAGAATAATAGATTTTTTCTTTTTATCTCTTCCCTAATGTGTAGAGACGGTAAAAGCGTGCTGCCCTTTCGTGAATCGTATAGCCAGTTCGTACCTCAGCCGGTTGGCGTCCTCCGGCGTGATATCTCCCGGCTTGAAGGACTTTTATTACCAGAACCAGCATATAAATGAACACCCCCATGAGCGCAAGCGCAAGAATGGCCATCAAGATTACAACAAGCATTTGTTTATCCTCCTTTCTTGCACTCAGTATAGACATTTGAAAGTAGTTTCTCTACCAACTATCACGCAACTTTTCGGTTGCGAGGCAATGTATAGCGGAAAAATCCGATTTGATTATCTGTGTCTTTGAATCACAGCACTACTTCTGCCAGCACTTTCACACTTGCCATAACCTCATTCCATGACAATTCACCAACGAAGAAAGAATCCTCCCGGAAGCTGTCCCACTGCTTTTTCATGCTTGCGTCAGCTTCTACCGTGGAAAGAATATCCCTAAAGTCAGGAATCTGATCTGTCGTATTCCGCTTTGCACTTGTTGCAAGAAACGCCTTTTTAAGGATTTCTCTGTCAAAAGCTTCCTGGTGACTGATCACATGGATGTCGTAGAAGTCTCGCATCCGTGTATTCGCCGTACCGCGAGCCATGATTGTTTCCAGTTTCTCTACCAAGAGTGTTTCCAGATTGTATGTCCAGAGGGAAATTACCCGATCTTCAAACATCAGGTGATAGGAATATTCGACTGCTCTTGGAGTAATGACATCCCCGGTGAAGATATCAATCTTGACCGCCTGCCGTATTTTATCGAGCGTGGCTTCCAACATAAACCGGATTCCCGGATAATCATGCTCTTCCATGATATCCATGACCTTGGTGATCTGAAACTGAACGCCATCGTCAAGATTTACGGCAATAATCTCCTCAACGATCTTGACTGCGTTATCCTTAGTAAGGTTCATCGATTTCACCGTAGTATCAATGTCCATCGTCGCTCTCGTATCCAGACCGACGACTGCCGCCACCAGCATACCGCCCTTCAAAATGAAATTATTGCGGTACTGGGAAAGAGCGATCCGCTCCAAGAAACGCTCCATAATGAAGTTGCGGATCAAGGTCCTCGCCTTTTTGCTATCTCCGCCGGACAGGTTTCTCACTTTTGCCTTCAGCTGTGTCGCAGTCCTGATCATAACATTACCTCCGTATATGTCCTCATAGCAGGCTCAATCTGAAATCTCCTGGCATACTCCATCAGATGATTCAAATTCTTATGGGCGCTGGCCATATATTCCTTCATCGCATACTGAAAAATCTGCACATCCATCGTATCCTTGTACCGAAGAACATCACAGATCGTCCGCTCCATGTCATACGCGCGAACTGTATTGCCAAAGCTCGTCTGTACTTCCACAGCACCAATTTCATAGACGTCCGGCTTTACCTGATAAACCTGAATGCCTTTCTTGCGCAGATGCGTAGAGTTATATCCCGCCTGCACCGTCACACTCGTTTTATTTGGTTCCCGCTCCATCAGCCCATGCAGCATCAGCGCGGTTTCATGGGAGAAAATGATGCGCCTGTTGGAGAGATAAAGCAGGTACAGCTCGTCCGGCCATGCATCCTCCGCCAGGTATACGCCATGCGCCACTCGCTCCATGTTCCGTTTACTTACATAGTCCGCAAGCGTAGGCTTGGAAATGCCGCTTTTCAGCACCTGTGAAGTGCACAGATACCCGTTTCCGTTCTCTACAAGATTGTCTAAAAGATCAAACCGTGTCATTTCATCACCTTACTTTCTCGCTCTTTATAATAGATTATAAGAGCGTAAAGGTAAAGTAATTTTTTCGTGAGGGAAAGCCTGGTATGTATCGGGCAGTTCTGCGGCTGCCCTTGTTCGATGGTTTACAGCTCCGACCCACCTTTTTGCTTACCTCTAATTCAGGTTCACGACACAGAGCACTTCCATATAGACACCGATCAGCGGCCCGATCGACATACCTTCCAGTGTGTCCCGCATACTGGCAAGCGCCGCGCTGTCCACGGCAGTGGCTCCGCCGATAATTCCTACAGCGCTGTTTATCACATGCTGCACCACATCAAATACCGCCATTATGATGTTGAAGTTATTGGTGATTAGCATGACGGCAACGAAGGTCTTGAAGACCCACTTAAAGAAAATCCATGCCTCAAAATTGGCTAAGTTGTTATGATCAATGATCAGCTGAATCAGCTCATAGCAGGCTATGAATGTCAGAATCAGCCCTGCGATGAGGATGATCACAGATTCCGATACATTCCGTATCATGGCAAACACCCCCGGCGAAAATCCCGCCGGGGATGTGCCGATCTAGGTTGCCACGTCCGCCATGAGCTGCTTCATACCCCGGGACTTTGCTTATGTGTGATAAAGAAGTAATAGAAGTGCAAAAAATTTTGCCGTTCCTATCCGGCACTTGGCCATTGTGTCGGATAGGTCGGGCGTTAGGCTTCGGGCAAGTCAATCTTGCCGACAAAGCTGTAATAAATCTCAATGTCCTGCCTGCGGATGCCGTTCTCGTCATAGCTGCACTCATGCACGACGATTTTCTCAATCATCTCCCGCAAGAGGGTGGGGGTCAATTCCTCAAAGGCAAGGTGCTTTCGGACGATACCCATAAACTTTTCCGCATTGACGGTGGCGGCCTGCGACTTGGAAAGTTCCTCCTGCAAAGCGGCGGCGCGGTCTTTCAGTTCCCGCTGTTCCTGCTCATAGTCTGCCGACAGTTCCATGAAACGCTCGTCGCTGATTTTGCCGTTCACATTGTCCTCATACAGCCGCTTGATAATGCGGCTCACTTCGGAAATGCGCTCCTGCGCCTGTTCAAGCTGCTTGGTGGCTGCGGCGGTCTTTCTCTTGCCGCCGATCTCGTTCTGCTGGATAAGCAGCTTCACAAAGCGGCTCTCATGCTTGGCGGCATATTCCGTCACTTGCCGGAGATTGGAGAGGACACCGGCGGTCAACAGGTCGGTGCGGATAAAGTGCGCCGTACAGTCACGGGTGCGCTTCTTGTAGCTGCCGCAGATGTAACAGTCCTGCTTACGGGTCTTGTTCTGATACCGCTGCTGGTACATCACATGGCCGCAGTCGGCGCAGAACAGCATACCGGAGAACAGCCCCACTTCATCATAGCGGTTCGGGCGTTTGCGCTGCTTGCGTAACTCCTGCACGCGCTCCCATGTTTCCCGGTCTATGATAGGCTCATGGTGGTTCTCAAAAATGGCCTGCTTCTCGATGGGGTTCTCTACGCTGTGCTTGGTCTTGTAAGAGGGCTTCTCCGTCTTGAAGTTTACCAGACAGCCGGTGTACTCCCGGTTTTCCAACAGGTGGACAACGGTATTTGTCGCCCATTTGCACTCATAGCCGGGGTGGTAGCGGCGGGTGCTGCCCGTCCTGCGGTATTCCAGCGTCCCCGGCGTGGGGATTTGCTGCTCCGTAAGCATACGGGCAATCTTGGTTGGGCCGTTCCCGGCAAGGCAAAGCTGGTATATCTGCCGGACTACCGGCGCGGTTTCCTCGTCAACGATATAATTCTCGTCCTCGTCCATGAGGTAGCCGTACACCGGCTTGCTGGTAACGGGCTTGCCGCTCATGCCTTTTGCTCTCTTAACTGCCTTGATTTTCTTGCTCGTATCTCTCACCAGCCATTCGTTGAACAGATTTCGCAGAGGGGTAAAATCGTTGTCCATGCCGCCGTTTGCGCTGTCCACATTGTCGTTGACAGCGATAAAACGCACGCCCTTTTGAGGGAACAGCATTTCCGTGTAAAACCCTACCTGCAAGTAGTTTCGCCCTAACCGGCTCATGTCCTTGACGATAACTGTACCCACTTTCCCAGCTTCAATGTCTGCAAGCATGGCTTGAAAACCGGGCCTTTGAAAGTTCGCGCCGGAATAGCCGTCGTCGGTGTACCAGCGCAGGTTGGTAAAGCCATTCTGTTTTGCAAAGGCTTCGAGTATCCTTTTTTGATTCGATATGGAATTACTCTCACCTTGCAATTCGTCCTCATGGGACAATCTCGGATAAAGGGCGGTAATGAGGTTTTGGGTGGCTTGTCTTAACATAAAATCCTCCGTTTCCGACAGCCAGCCCCACTATTCCGTGGTTTCATTGTACCACGGAATAGGGCTGGTTGTATAGCGGCAAAAAGTGTCAAATCTGCTTCTTTACAGCTTGTCAAATCGCCGGTTTTTGTGTAGCAGCGGCTTCCGCTTCCAGTACCCGCGCCATTTTGTCGGCGGCGGTGGTGGTCGTGTCTTTCTTGAAATAGCCGGACACGACAAGGACGGAATTGCCCATGCGGATTTCCGTCACGCAGTCGGGGCGGCGGGCGGTGCGGGTGTCGGGCTGCTTGTTATCTGCCATAGGCAATACTCCTTTCAGTCGGTAATCAGTTTCTTCATGCTCTCCATTTTCCGCTGCGCGGTTTCCTGCCGGAAATTCTCGCCGGTAAAACGTACCGGGACGCACATGGAAAGCAGCCGGTCATAAATCCGGGAATGGGCGGTGTCCTCCGGGTTGTGCAGGCCGTCCAGCGTGAGGTTGGTCGTGACGATCAGCGGCTTGCCGCTGCGGTAACGGCTGTCAATCACATGGAAAACCTGCTCCAGCCCGTATTCCGTTCCGCGCTCCATGCCGAAATCGTCAAGGATAAGCAGCGGATAGCGGCAAAGGCGGGAAATGTACTCGTTGCGCCCCTCAAAGCTGGCGGCAAGGTCATTGAGGATAAGGGCAAAGTTCGTCATGTGGACGGGGATTTCTTTCTCCATGAGGGCGTTTGCGATACAGCCCGCAAGGTAGCTTTTCCCGGTTCCCACGCCGCCCCAGAACAGGCAGCCGATATTGTCGGTTCGCATATCCTCCCAATGCTCCACATACCGGCGGGCAATCCCGGTCTGCGGGTTCCTGCCGTTGTCGTTCTCAAAAGTCCAGTCCCGCATGGTGGGGTCGGTAAAGCCCCGGCGTTTCAGTTCCTCCACGGTGTCAAGGTGCCTGCGCCGCTTCTCGGCGGCCTCCCGTTCCTCGCGGGCGGCTCTCTGGCAGTCGCACTCTGCCGGGTGGCGGTCACGGCCAAAGACAGCGGCCTTATCCGGCGCAAAATAGGCTTCTTTCGGCTTGCGGCACTTGCCGCAGTACAGTAAACCGTCCTCGCCGGTGTAGTCCTCCGGCTCCGGGGTGGTGGTCGTCATATTCTCCAAAAACAGCGTTGATTTCGTTCTTCATAAACTCTCGCCCTCCTTGCATGAGTAGTCTGGTATGCCCTTTTTCGGGGCTTTCCCGGCTGCGTCCTCCTGCGCCCATTTGTAGATTGTGGCGGCATGGCTGCGGTATCGCTTGCCGCTGGACGCGATATGGCAGGATAGCCGGTCAATGTAGTAGTTCCACTTGTCGGGCAGGTCTGCTTTCAGCCCGTCCAGTTCTGATTGCGAAAGAAAGACATTTTCATACCGGCCATAGGCGGCGCGGGCGGGTTGTCCCGTATCTAACTCTCGCTCTCTCTTTTTCTATCTCTATCTCTTTCTCTATCTCTATCTCTGGTGGACAAATGTCCGCTTGATATGGTGGACATTTGTCCGCCCCGGCCTTTGGCAAGGCTTTCTGCTCCTGCAAAGCCAGCCTTGCCCGCCGTTTCCGCTCCCCCTCGGTAGAGGATTGGCCGATAAGCAGTTCAATGTTGCTCATATACAGCGCGCCGTTCTGTAACGGCTCCACAAGCCCCAGCTTCATAAAAATCTGCAAGGCTCGCTCTACGGTGCCGACCTGCTGACGGGTAATGGTGGCAATCATCTGTGCGGTGTAGGGGATATTTTCATCAAGCTGCAACTTCCCGCCGTTTTTCAGCGATTTCAGGTACAGTTTCAAGAGAATGTTGGAATAGAGGATACCGTCCTGCATACTTTCCAGCAGCACGATAGCGTCCTCGTCAAAGTAATTCTCTTTCAGCTTGAGGTAGTAGTATTTTCGGTTGTCTGACATGGTTCCTCCTTTGGGTGGATTTGGGGCGTTTGTACGCATTTAGAACGCTGTTTCCGGGGGAAAAGGATAAATGTATCGCACACCCTTTGACACCCACGAAAAAAGCCTTGATTTATGCGGGTTTGAAAGGCTCTAAAGCGTGACATTTATGCCTTTGTTTCCGCTTTCGTTCGGCGGCCTTGAGTTTCTTCATGCGCCCGGCGCAGTCGGGGCAGTATTTCCCCCGGTTGGATTTGGGGACAAAGGCCGCGCCGCAGACGGCGCACCGTTTCCGGCTCCCCCGGTACAAGAGGGCTGCGGCCAGTTCCTCGTCAAGGGGCAGAACAGCCACACGGAACCAGCGGCACATGAGGGAAAAGGAAATGCTCTGGACGCACACGCAAGGCTCCCCGTCGTCTAACAGCAGGCAGTTCCCCTCGTCGTAGTTACAGCACTCATGCACCAGCCGCCGCGCCCGCCGGTGCTGGCGGTAGTCCATGCGGGGCAGCTTATCGCTCATGGCTCTGCTCCTTTCTGCGGCGGGGTTCCTCCCGGCGCAAAATCTGGTCGATATTCCGCTTGACGGTCTGCAACTCCGTGTACCGCTGTTTCTGTTCGTGGTAGGTGTTATACAGGCCGGATTTCTTGGAAACAAGCTGCTCGATCTCGTCCTGCAACGCTTTTTCGGGCGGGCAGCTTGGTAATGCCATGCTCCCGGAAGTACCGGGCGGCTGCGTCGGCTATAATAAAGTCGCTCTCATGCGCCTGCCGGTATGCGGCGCGGGCTTTCTCGGATTTCTGCGCTTTCAGCCCGTCGCGGGCGGGCTTGGTCTTGGCGTAAGCAAGTACCTGTTGCTGCAACTCCTTTTTTTCCCTTGCAGCTTGGTTTCCAGTGCTTTCAGTTCGCTGCTGGTCTGGCGCATTTCCTGATAGGCGGTATCAACGGCGGCTTCTAACTGCTCCGGGGAAGTGAAGCCGTATTCCTGATACACATTCAGCGTCGCGGCCATTTGTTTGAGGTTGTGCATGGTCGCCCAGCGTTCATAGCCCCGCCTTTGCCCTCGGCTTTCTTCTGCTCAATGTCCACAAGCCGCTGTACATTCGGAGCGGTTTGAGGGGCTTTTGTGGGCTGTATGTCGGTTTTCCCATGCCGGGGATATTCGGGTATAGCCGCGGCCTTTTCTGCGGCTCTGGCGGCGTTCCGCTCCAAAACGGCAAGGACAGCGGCGCGGTCAAAATCGTCGCCCAGCTTGCGGGCGGTAATGGGCTTTGTCCTGTCCGGCGTGAGATAGGATAGCCGCCCCCGGCTCTCCTTAACGGTCACACCCTCCCGCAGCAGCAGAGAAGAAAACTCGTCAAAGCCGGTGGCGGTGGCAAGGGCTTCCCGTATGGTCTGCCGCAGCTTCTCCTTGTTCGTTTCAAACTTGGTCTGCCGGGGCGTGATACCGCCTGCAATCATGGGGGCGTTCTGCTTGTCCAGCGCGGCCTGTCCCTTTTTCTGCGCCCAATACTCCCGGTCTGTGACGCGGTTCTTGCTGCCGTTCAAGAGGTCGATTTGGTAAAGCCCCTCCCGGTGGCACATCTCCATGACTTCGGACTTGAAGTAGCGCAAGGCCGCGTCAGTACAGCGGTGCTTGCAACCGGCTTTCGTGTCGGCTGGCCTGTCCATGTAGGGCAGGAACGGCACTTCCTCTATCCGCAGGCTGTTAATGACGATATGCACATGAATGTTTCCGCTGTGGTTATGCCCGTCCGGGTGGGTGCATACAAGGGCTTGGTGGCCGGGGAAATGCTCGGCGCAAAACTTCTCGCCCAATGCCTGCGCCCGGTCTACGGTCAAGCCGTTGTCCGGGCCGTCCCGTGGGTCAAAGCTGATGATATAGTGGTGGCTTTTCACATCTTCCCGCCGCTGGTTCTTCCCGTAGCGGAGATTTGCCCGCATACACGCAACGGCAAAATCCTCCCCGCCGCAGTTCAGCGTGGACAGCCGGTAGTCCTCGCGGGGAATAAGCCTGCCGGTTTCATCAAGGACGGGCTTCATGGTAAACTCGTCATGCTCAAAAAGCAGGTATTGTTCGGCGGCTCCGTAGTCGGCATTTTTAGGGTTGATATGCTTGAGTGTTGCCAACCGCATCACCTACTTTCTGTAAGACTTCATACTTGAGGGCGGCAAGGTCGGCTATGGCGGCGCGTACCTCGCCGGACAACGCATTGTAGGGTGCGCCGTACTCGTTCAGATACCGGGCAATCTGGTTGAGGTTGCCGCCAATCCTGCCGTACTCGGCGGCCAGCTTCCCGACAGCGGAGAGCAGTTCGTCATTGACCGCCGACACATGGATAACGGGGCGTATGGCGGTGCGCCGTATCGCCTGCCGGAGAAATTCGGACTGGCTGATACCATAGGGCGCAAGCCGCGCAGTGAAGTCGGCGTATTCATCTTCGGACAGCCGGGTTTTCACAACACGGCTGCGGTGGGGCGTGTTGTATCGCTTCGGCATAGGCTATAAACCTCCTTTCACTTATCACAAAAAATAGGCTGGTCTGTTAGGTATTTCCGGGACAGTTCCCGCAAAAAAACGGCCTGCCGGACGGAAATATTTTTGCGGCGCAAGCCGCCATAGCAGGGTTTGGGGAAGGCACTCCCCAACAAGTTTCCCGCGAGGGGCAAAACCGCAGAATTGCGGATTTTGGCACCGTGGTAGAAACTTGCTCTCCGTGACTGCAAACTTTCTCTCACTTCCGTCCGCCACTTTTTTGGAAAACTGCAACCACAAAAGTTTGTTTCTCTTTTTCTGCTACTACTAATCCTGTAAAGGGCATTCCTGCCCGCTTTCGCTAAAATGACACCGGACGCAGTGGTTTCTACCCGGTGTTGGAGAAATCCTTTCTCTTTGCCCTCTACTACGGGTAAATGCTCCAAATGCCAAACACCGAGGGCAGAAAAAAATTCCCTCCTCGCTTACTACTACAACCGGCAGGGGGCAAAATGGCCGGGAGCGGAGCCGGACAACAAAAAAAGCAGTAAATCTTTTTCAAGACTTACTGCTTTCGCTGGCCGCGTCGGTGGCGGCTGGTATTCAGTTTTTATGACTTGTCCGGTGGTTCGTCAAGCCGGAACTTGAATTGACAGTCAATTAACCGCTGCTTTACATAGTCCTCCACCTCGGCGTTGACCTGCCCGTTCACTTTTGAGAAATAGCGGATATATCCGGCGTAGTGGAGCAGGACAGCGTTCACGGCTTCTGGGTCGCCCTCACGGGCTTTGAGGATTGTTTCATAGGGGAGAAGTCTACTCATACCGGCTCACCCCCATTTCTTCGCGTAGCCGCTGCAAGGCAAGCTGGATATGCCGCCCCGCTGTGCTGCGTGACCGGCCAATACACGCGCCGATCACGCGCTGCGGCTGGCGCAGAAAGTAATAGCGCAGGATTTCTTCCCGCGTCTGCTCCGGCAAAACAGAGATCGCGTCGGCAAGGGCGGCGTTGCAGAGCAGGACGGTCTGACCGCAGACGGTAAATGGGTATTCCTCGTCCGGCTCCGACGCGGCAAACTGGACAAACTTCTCGTTCATCAGATAGTCAAGGGAAACTTGCCGTTCCCATTGCCGTTTAAGCTTCAAAATCTTGTCCAAGGCGGCACAGCGGATAACAGTCTTGCAAAAGGCGTTGTACCTGCGCTGGATATATTCTTGATAGGCTATCTGGTCGGTCATGGAAATTCCCCTTTCTGAATAATAGTGCGGGGCGGTGGCACTTCTTGCTGTCGCCCCTTGATTGCCTACCAGCAAAGGCGGGCGGGGCTGTCAACGGCTGCGCATATGCGCCGTTCATCTTGACCGTTGACTGGCTCGGCTGGGTTTGCTATTTACCCGACAAACTTGAATTTATTTTAAGCTATCACGTTTTACCTTCTTAAGCCTTACTATCATTACCATAGGAATTTCTTTGTTGGTTTTAAAACATTCTTCATAAAATCCATCAATGACAAATCCAGCTCTAAAACAAAGGTTAAAAATATCTTGTATGGAACGATGATAATAAATCTGCTCTTTCGGTTGCCCTTCAATCGCTATATCATAGTAACTGTGCGGTGTCATATATTTTTCAGTCAACGTGACAAAACAAGGGTGTTGCGTTGCAAAGACAAAAATTCCGCTTTCCTGCAACAGTTCATAAACAGCCATAAGAAGTGGTTCAATATCCGTAATATCCATAATTGCCATATTAGAAACTGCTTTCGTAAAGGCTCGATTTCTTTTTAATTCTAATATACTTTTTTTCTATCGGTCGCATCCGCCACACAAAAATTCAATTTGTTTTGCATATTGTGATTGCCGTCTTTTAGCCAATTCTATCATTTTTTTGCTGTAATCAAAAAGCGACAACCGAAGCGCCTCTTTGTGCAAGATACGAAGAATAATTTCCATTGCCACACGCAATATCCAAAATGTAATCCGCAGGATTAGGAGATAGAAGTTCCGTTACTTTGGGACGCACTACCTCTCTGTGAAATTCATTAGATTCGTCACCCATTGCATTATCCCAAAATTGTGCGTTCTCCTCCCAGATTTTTTTACTTTCCTCTGTTCCCATGTTCTCTCCCACTCCCCAAATTTGCTTTTTTGCTTCCATTAAATCTTCCTTACTATATTCCATTGTTACCCTCCATAACTTCTGATTGTTGCCGTCTTGACGATTATGTATCTTTACATTACCTTCTGAAACATATGGCGCACCTTGTCCAGGCGGCTGTTTGGACGGCGGGGCTGGATGACCGGCTGACCGACAGCGGCCTGATATCCTTTCAGCTCTGTAAGGCATACGCTCCGCCCGTTGGTGTAAAAGGCCAGATCAGTACGGTATGCCTGTATACAGCGGGCGGGAATCTCGCCAGTAAAGACAACTTCATCCTTTTTTACCTGGGCCGTTTCGATGGTGGCACAGTATTTCGGTGCATCATGATAAGCCCTGGAAAGGTATTCCTGGGGCGCATAGAGGATGAAGGAGAGATAAGGTTCCAGCAGCTGCGTCCCCGATTCCTTCAATGCCTGTTCCAATACAATCGGGGCCAATGAGCGGAAGTCCGCCGGCGTGCTGACCGGACTGTAATAAAGCCCGTATTCAAAGCAAATCTTACAGTCCGTTACGTTCCAGCCGAACAAGCCCTGCTCCAGCCCGTAACGGATACCATCCCTGACAGCGTTTTGAAAACTCTGGTTCAAGTATCCCAGCGAAACCCGGCTCTCGTATTGTACACCGGAGCCAAGCGAGTGGTGTAACAGACAGTCCTATGGATGCCCAAAACGGGTTGGGCGGCACCTCGATATGGATGGTGTGGCTGGCTGCTTTGAGCGGCCGCTCCATATAAATGACGGAGGGTTCCTTTACCACTGTTTCAAGCTTGTATTTTTTTCCGACAGCAAAGCGGAAACAACCTCCAACTGCACCCGCCCAAAAAAAGAAAGAATGATCTCATGGGTGATGGAATCCACTTCGCAACGCAAAAAGCGGGTCAGTATCCGCAAGTTGCGTAAGAGCGTCCAGCAGCCGTTCTCTTTGCGCTGCCGTTTTCGGCGCAATCGTCGTCCGCAGCATGGGGAGGGGTCCTCGCGCCACCTTTTACGAGGGAGCCGGGTTTGGTCCCCTAATACATCGTTTAACCTCACGCTGTCGCTGGGAAGGATAACAATTTCACCCTGATAAGCGGTGTCTGTCCGAACAATTTCCCCTTTGGATGGAATACGCATCTCTGTGATTTTCAGCTTTTCTCTCCCGGCCAGGGCCACCGTATCCCGCAGGCGCAGCGTTCCGCTGTATAACCGTAGATAGACACGCCGCTGGCCGCAATCGGTGTACTCAACCTTGAAAAACGCTGCCGCATAGGGGCGGCGCCCCCTGTTCCCCAATCGGTTGGAACAGCCCTGTCACCGCATCCATCAACGGTTGAATGCCAAGGCCATTTTTGGCGCTGCCATGATAGACTGGGAACAGGGAGGCGTCTTGAACCCGCTGCTGTTCCTCCCGCGCAAGTTTTTCCCGGCTGATTGGTTCTCCTGCGATATACTTTTCCAATAATTCATCGTTATTTTCGATGACCGCATCCCATGCTTCTATGTCGGTATTTTCCTCCGGGACTATTTCCGGGGACAGCGACACCGTCTGCTTGATGATAATATCGGCGGAGAGCTTATCCCGAACAGACTGAACCACGCTCTGCAAATCAACGCCAGCCCTGGTCGATCTTGTTGATAAAGATAACGGTGGGAATGTTCATTTTCCGCAGGGCATGGAACAGAATACGGGTCTGGGCCTGCACGCCATCTTTAGCGGAGATCACCAAGATGGCCCCATCTAAAACAGCCAAAGAGCGGTACACCTCCGCCAAAAAATCCATGTGGCCGGGCGTATCCACAATGTTAACTTTACATCTGTGCCACTGGAAGGAAGTGACTGCCGCTTGAATGGTAATCCCACGCTGCCGCTCCAAAAAAACATGGTGTCCGTCCTCGTTGTCCCTTTTTTTCGACGCTCCCCGGTTCTGAAATGGCTCCGCTGGCATATAGCAGGCTCTCCGTCAAGGTCGTCTTTCCAGCGTCTACATGGGCAAGAATTCCAATATTGATTATTTTCATGTGATTGTCCTCCCTTTACAGCCCCAAAGGGCATAAAAAATCCCCAGCAGTAAAAATACTTTTTACCACTGGGGATTATAAGTTGCGGACATACACATATACAGCATACACCTGTTTGTGATTGCTGTTTTTTTGGGGATATGTCAAAATTGATAAGGCAAAAAGTATTCTTAAATTGGGTACAAAAAAACTAAGCCCCTACAAAAGGAGCTATCATAATCCTTTTGTTCCCACTATTTGATTATAGTTTTATTTAAGAATACCTTGCCGCATATTTTTTACTCCTTTTCTGGATTAAATCATTGTATCACATCAGTTTTAGGAAAGCAAGTACCTAAAAGAAATTTTTCTTCCCCTTATATGTAACAATCATACCGGCTTCCTAGCGTTCAGAATGTTTTTCTGCTGTCTGCTGTGGTGTTTGGTTGGAATTGTCCAACCAAAAAGCCGATCCGTGGTGTTGTCTGCATTTTACTAAATACAAATTCAATGTATACAGAAAGATATAAGGAGTGGGAGGGATTCCGCCGTAGTTGGCATTGTAGGAAAATCCAAAAGTTTAGATTTTCCCACAATGCTTATCTTTTGGTCTTTGGTTCGGAATAGTGTAGTGCTGGCGGTCTATCTCTTGTTTTCGGTTGCTTGCTTCCTTACCGTACATGAGCATTTTTGGCGGGAGATTATTCCGTAGGATATTCCATGAAGATGCAGGACATCGGGAAAGCCTTTTTGGCGGCACAGGCGGACTTTTCGTGATGGAAACGGAAGGGCAGGGCGATGTTTTTGTCAATGCCTTTGGAGATCTTTTAGAGTTGGAAGTGCATCCGATTGCCCGATGACCATTGACAATGACCACGTGGTAGCTTGGGACGAAATCTGGACTATCATATTTCCGTGGCTTCCGGAACCTTCGGCTTTACCACGGAGAAGGTCTGGTAAACTCGTTTTTGTAGGAGAAGGAAAAGGTCTATATTCAGACCAGAAACTTAAGCAGTCTGGCTTCCGCCTTACCTCTTGCCAGCATGAATAAGAATAGCGGAAAAAGGCGGATTTTCGTTCTAGCTTTGATTTTTGTATATCAGAGAATGACCGCCATAGCAAAAGGGGCTGTAAAAATTAAAATAATAAAAGATTCTTTGCAATATAGGTCTGAATGAGGGTAGTCTGAGCCGTCGGTACTTGCGAAAACAACAAGAGAAACGCAGTTTTTCGGCTGAGTATCCGTTACGAGGCGAAGCTAGCGAAAGCGTGCCCCAAGTTCGACCCTATATTGCGTAGAAAAATATTTTGATTTTTTTACAGCTTTTTACAAATCCATTTTATGAATTTCTTAGTATTTTTATAAGAACTGTGCTTATTGACAAAGGGACTCATAGTGTTAAAATATGAAAACGGTTTTCGTTTTATAAATAAGAGAACGAGAAGATATTCCTATATTTACTATAGTACAGGATTAGAAAAAGGAAGGACGGAGACGGAGGAAGTATGGCTGAAAAAACCATTTATAAGACCCAACATAAAGAGGAGCTTTTATCCTACCTTTCCACTTGTCCCGGTATGCATTTTACCGTATCAGATCTTGTTTCTCATTTTCGGGAGGAGGGAAAAACCAATCGGCACAACCACGGTTTATCGCCAGTTGGAGCGACTGTGTGAAAAAGGAGTGGTAAACAAATACATCATCGACCAGAACAGTCCGGCTTGCTTTGAGTATGTCGGGGAAGGGGAAAAGGCGGAGGAAGTCCATTCCTGTTTTCACTGTAAGTGCAATGTCTGCGGGAAGCTCATTCACTTACACTGCCATGACCTGGAGGGGATGATGCAACATCTCCTTACGCACCACGGTTTTCACTGGGATTCCAAGAAAACGGTCTTCTACGGATTATGTGCAGACTGTGCAAAAAAAAAGGAGCAGAACAAACTATAGTATTTCCAAGAAAGGAGCCTCAAGATGAGACTGAAAAATGTATTTTAGCGGGAGGAATCTTGCTTTCCACTGCGTTACTGTTTGCCTGTGGAAACAAGGCTGGTAAAGAAGCGGAGACGAGCGCTGCCGTGTCCACGGATGCGGAAAAAGACTGCAGAGACGGAGAAGAATACGGATGCACCAAGTGAGGGAAATAAGCTTAAAATTGTAACAACAAACTTCCCTGTCGTATGATTTTGCGCGCGCAATCACAAAAGAAGATGCAGATGTTACCATGCTGGTTAAACCGGGAGCGGAAACGCACAGCTTTTGAACCGAGTCCGCAGGACATTATCACCATTCAGAATGCGGATCTCTTTTATCTATACCGGGCGGAGACAGCGACGAATGGGTAGACGGAATTCTGGAATCCGTGCAGAATAAAAAAATTTCCATGTGTTTAAGATGATGGATGCCGTAAATCTCATTGAAGAAGAGACGGTAGAAGGCATGCAGGAAGAAGAGTACATGAGCATGCGGATGCAGACCATGGAAATGAGGAAGCAGACCATGACCATGAAAAAAAGCGGATCAGGCAGAAGAGCATGAAGAGGAAGGTCCGAAATGGATGAGCATGTTTGGACTTCCCCGAAAAATGCCATTACCATTGTAGAAAAGCTGGAAGAGACTCTTTCCGGACTTGATGAGAGCCATAAAGACAGTTTCAAGGCAAACAGTGAGTCTTATGTTAAGGAACTTGAGGAGTTGGACAAGAGTTTCAAAGAGGTAGTGGATAGCGGAAAGAGAAAAGAAATCATTGTGGCGGATCGTTTTCCCTTTGCTTATTTTTGTAAGGAATACGGCTTAAGCTACTTTGCCGCTTTTCCGGGATGCTCAACCGATACCCAGCCGTCTGCAGCAACCATTGCTTTCTTAACGGATAAAGTTAAGGAAGACAAGATTCCGGTTGTTTTCCATATCGAAATGGGAAATGAGGATATGGTCAATGCCATCAGCAAGGATACCGGGGCAAAGAAGCTGCTGCTGAATTCCGTGCACAATGTGACAGACAGCGATTTTAAGGCAGGAAAGACCTATGTGGATCTGATGAAGCCGAATGTGGAAGCTTTAAAGGAGGCGTTAAACTAGATGTCCTATATATCCCTAAACAATGTTGGATTTTCCTACGAGGGAAAGACGGTATTGTCCGATATTCATTTCTCCGTAGAAAAAGGCGACTACCTTTGTATTGTTGGGGAAAACGGCGCAGGAAAAAGTACCCTTTTGAAGGGACTTTTGGGCTTAAAGAAAGCGAGTGAGGGGAGCATTGTCTTCGGAGACGGTTTGAAGGCAAATGAAATCGGCTACCTTCCCAGCAAAACCGAAAGCCAAAAGGATTTTTCCCGCCAGCTGTTATGAGGGTAGTAGAGTCGGGTAGATTAAATAAACTTTCGTTTTTTCCTTTTTATCGAAAGGAAGATAAGAAGAGCGTGGAAGACGCTATGGAGTACTTAAAGGTGACAGGTCTTAAGAAGTCTTGCTTCAGAGATCTGTCCGGAGGACAACGGCAGAGGGTTCTTTTGGCAAGAGCCCTCTGTGCCCAGTGAAACTCCTCGTGGTGGATGAGCCGGTTTGCCGGACTGGATCCCTCGCACAGAAGAGCTCTATGAAATGCTCGATAAGTTAAATAAAGAAAAGGGGATGACCATTATCATGGTTTCTCATGATGTGAAGGAAGTGGTGCAGCGTGCAAAAACCATTCTGCATCTTGACCGTACACAGCGCTTTTTTTCGGAGTGCAGAGGACTATCTTTCCTCGAAGTGGGGAAACTTTTTGGTAAAGGAGGAAGAAAAATGCTTAATTCTTTACTGAAAATGTTCCAGTACGACTTTATGATTCGATGCTCTCGTGGTTGGAGGTCTCGTATCTTTGTGCTCCGCCCTTCTTGGAACAAGCCTTGTCTTAAAGCGCTATTCCATGATTGGAGACGGTCTTTCCCATGTGGGCTTTGCGGCATTGGCCATAGCTTATGCCCTTAATTTCGCACCGATGTCGGTATCCATTCCGGTCTGTGTGGTAGCGGCATTTTTCCTTCTGCAATTGGAAAAGGCTCAAAAATAAAGGGGGACGCGGCTACGGCACTGCTTTGCGGCGGGGCTTTGGCGGTCGGCGTTATGACGATATCCCTAACCTCCGGAATGAATACGGATGTATGCAACTATATGTTCGGATCCATCCTGGCCATCAGCCCTTCGGATCTTCGACTTTCCGTCGTTCTTTCCGTGGTGGTTTTAGTTCTTATACATTGTATTTTACCCGCGTATTTTTGCGGTAACCTTTGATGAAAGTTTTGCGAAGGCCAGCGGTACCAATACACGCTTTTACAATATGGTTCTGGCGCTTCTTACCTCCATTACCATTGTGCTCGGTATGCGCATGATGGGAACCTTGCTGATTTCCAGCTGATTGTATTCCCTCCATTACCGCGATGCGGGTTTGCAAGAACTTCCTTTCGACAGATTCTTTGTAGCGGCGCTTCTTTCGCTCTTCGGTTTTATTGTCGGAATCAGCCTGTCCTTTCTGACACAGTATTCCTACAGGAGCGTCCATTGTTATTGTGGATATGATTTTTGTTTTTTATTTTTCCTTTCTGTGGAAGCGGTACGTAATCGGAAAAGCTAGGAGGTTGGAAATGGAAGAGATATCTAAAAAAAACAGTAGAAATAGCAGTATCAGTATGAATAGCAGCATGGATAGCAGACCGGATAAGCGTTTTATAAAGCCCGCTATAGACGAGCAGAGCTGTTTAATAAAAATCTTCCTATTGCTGCTATTTTTGTGCTTTGCTAGCTTTTACTTCCTGTAAAAAGCGAACAATATCAGAAAAGTGAGGGAGTAATGCCGGTGTAGAAAGTTCGGGAGAATGCTTCTTCCCTTTCGGAGAGGAGGCCCTTAAGCAGGCTAAGGACTTGGAGGCTTGGAGCAAAAAGAGCAGGAATCTCTCGATAAGGAATATGGAACCGAGAGCTATCTTCTGAAGAGGAGGGAAGGAGAGTGAAAAGCTATCCGATAAGAAGAGTGCAGGAAGCTGATGTAAAGAGGGCGAAAGGGGAAGGCGCCTATCCCTATGACGACTACCCCTATGATCCGAAAGAGGATAGAGGAAAGGTAAACTTGGATAAGCCGGATATTGTAGTGGGAGACAAGCACTATGCCACGCAGATAATCGACTGGTATATGAACTTTCAAGATTATGAGGGAAAAACCGTCAGTATTGACGGCTATTATATGAACTTCGAGGCTATACCTAGTTGGAAGAATGGGGCCTTCCTGTCCGTATTGACCGGAGGTTATGTAAATTTTGAGTTTAAGACGGACCTCGACTTATCCAAGTTAAAGTCGGAAGAATCTTGGATAAGGGTAAAAGGAATCCTTCGAAAGGGAAAATACTCGATTTCAAAGGATGTGTCGCAGACTTATTTACTATATTGAAGCCTTGGAAGTGGAAGAGCTTCCGGAGGTAGGGGTAGATACTGTGACGGACTAAAACATGAGGAGAACTGCTTCCAGGTTTATTCGAATTGAAAAGTCGGAGAAATCTTGAGAGACGAAACTAATCCTGGAGATGAAATTAGTCCTAGAGAGGAAACTAATCCAGGGAGAAGATATTCTTCAATGGGGATGGTTTTCTCGGCATGATTTCTTTCCTGAAAAGGGACATCCAAAAATGCAGTTCATTTTTCTGAAGAGCCCAGTTTCCCTGCGGAAAGAAAATTTTCTCCCTAGATATTTTCCGATAAAAAGAGAAGAAAAAAAGGTCTCCGGTCCCCCGAGAGTTAAGTTTTCTTTCCGTATAGGGAGGATGTGAAAATTCCTTTGTGTTTTTCTTCATAAAGAAAAATGCAGGAGCTTTTCACTCAATCTTCATACTGGTGATACAGATACTTTTTTGCCCCTTTGGGTTAAAGAACAAATCAGTTCTTTTGCTTCATCCAAGTTGAAAATTATCCGGAACGGTTTTGAGGTCTGCCAAAAGGCAGGCCTCTGTTTTATTCGGAAAAATACAATCGGCGATCTGCATGAGCTTCTTTCTACTTTCAACGTCCTTTTTTTGAATGCCGTTATAAAGTTTTCCGTGATCTGCCATAATGGGATCGAAAAAGAGATAACTACCGTTTTTCTTTTTCTTTTTGCAAATTGATAAATACGCTCTGCTTGCCTTTCTCCAAGAATAAAGCCGATAAAAAGAGTAGGAAAAAGAAAAAGCTGAGCTCCTTCCAAAATGCTAGAGGCTATGAAAGAGGTACTCTGTTGTATCCTGTATTTCCGCCTTTCCGTAATTTAAGGTATTCGATACCAGAGCGGTCGGAAGGGAAAAGACGTCATAATGGAGCTTTCCCAGTACGGCAGAGGCCATTCGTAGTGCGACTGTGCCATAAGATGGGGAGTCGTTTAAAAGGAGGATGGGCACATTTTTATTCTGAACGAGCATTGTTTCTGATGCGCGCGGTATCTCGTTTGCATTTTTGGGCATGGTTTCTATCTCCGTTTTTAAATCAATATGTGTAGGAAATACAATAAAAATTCCGTGTTTTATTCAAGAGTATAGGAAGCTTAAGTCGGTGTAAAGAGGATGACACATTTTTGTGAGGAAAAATACAGAATACGTCTGATAATCTAATGGATTGCAATTTATCAATTATTGGGAAAGTGTCTTGAATTCATCATGCAATGTATTGCAAATTTCGTGCAATGTATTTATAATTTCTGTAGACAAATGAAGAGGAAAAGGAATATATGAGCAAAATCAACGACTAATATAAGCATCCGCATGGATAGTGAGTTAAAGGCAGAGGCAGAATCGCTATTCAATGAATTGGGAATGAATCTTACAACAGCTTTTAATATATTTGTTCGGCAATCTCTTCGAGAGGGGGATTCCGTTTGATGAGTCTTCGTGTACCGAATAAAGAGACAATTACTGCTATGACGGAAGCGGAAAGGATAGCGAAAGATCCTACCTTTAAAGGCTATACAGGACTTGGATGAATTATTCGCTGATTTAAAAGATGAAAGAAACTAAACTAACCGTTAAGTTGACAACAACATTTAAAAAGATTATAAGATGGCAATGAAGAGAGGGCGTAAGTTGGAACTAATAGATAAGGTGATTACGACTCTTGCCTTGGGAGAAAAACCTTCCAAATGAAAAATCAAGATCATGATTTACATGGAAATTGGAAAAGGCTACAGTGAATGTCATATTCAGCCTGATTGGCTTTTTAATCTATAAAAATAGAGAAAGACATCTTGGTGCTTACTTTGACCAGAACAGGGACACAGTGATTTATTTGCAAAAGTAAGTTTAATTTTTTTGAAGCGATAAGTTATACAAGCTATACCGACAATCTATGGCAGAGGAGGGAAACTCCTCTGTCCCTCGTTTACACATCTCCTCTTCTGTGTTAGAGTAAAAGCCTTGCAAGAGGAAAAAGGAGGGTATTTATGAGAAAAATTACTGGCAAGTCTTTGTTTTGGCATCCGTAGCTTGCTTTTTAATGGCTTGTTCCAAGCCTGCGGAGAAAGTCGGAAAGTAAAGGAGAAGAAAGTGTTTCCGCAGAAGACAAGGGACGGAAGCTAAGGCAGAAGAAAAAGACGGAGGAAAAGGGAGATGCAGGGAGAAGAAAAAGATCTATAAGGTAGGGATTTTTAAAGTTTATGGATCACCCTTCACTCAATCAGATTGAAGACAGCCTCTGCACAGAGCTGGACAGTCTTTCAAGGACGGCGTAAAAGTATGAGTATAAGGGTACAAACTAAACGGACAGGTGATGCCTCTGTATTAAACCAGATGACCGCACAGCTTCTTTTCGGATAAGGTGGATGTTATTGTTCCGATTGCCACCCTGCAGTACAGGTGGTGCAGTCAGGTACAGAAGGAAAAATGTTCCCATCGTTTTCTCCGCAGTATCGGATCCGGTTTTCCGCAAAGCTTGTGAAAGTCCATGGAACAGCCGGGCGGTATGATTACCGGAACTTCCGACTATTTGAATACGGATGCCATTATGAATCTTATTTTTGCGGCAAAATAAGGACGCAAAGAAAATCGGACTTCTCTATTCTAAGAGTGAGGACTCTTCCAAAGGCTCCTATTGAAGACGCAAAGAAATTCTTAGCGGATAAGGGCGTGGAAGTGGTTGAGAAAGACCGGAACGACTACCGATGAAGTAAATCAGGCAGTGGATGTCTCATTGCAGAAAAAGGTGGATGCGATTTTCACTCCGACGGATAACACGATTCAGAAAGCGGAACTCAGCTTCTACGAAAAATTGCAAAAGGCGAAGATTCCCCACTACGGCGGAGCAGATTCCTTTGCTTTTAAATGGTGCTTTTGCCGGCTACGGTGTAGATTATGTACAGCTTGGAAAGGCAACAGCGGATATGGTGGATGAGGTTTTACACGGCGGAAAAGAAACAGCAACGCTTCCTGTGCAGACCTTTGACAACGGTATTGCGACTGTGAATACTGATACAGCGGAAAAGCTCGGATTTTCCATGGACGAGTTAAAGGAAGTCTTTAAGCCCTACTGCACAAAGGTAGAAGAAATTAAGACCAATCAGGAATTTGCAAAATAAATTTTTACACGAAATTCTGTACTAAGAAGATAGAACTGCTATATGGATAAGTAGTACAGGATAGATCTGAGAACAATTTTTATGCCGAAGCGGAGTGGAAAGACGCTTCGGCATTCAACTAACTATTAAATAAATTCGAGTAACATTAAATAAATTCGAGTAACATAAAATAAATTCGAGTAACATCAAGTAAATTCAAGTAGAATAAGTAGGATGAGTATGGCTGAGTTTTTACGATAGGAATCATTAAGACTGCTTTTGGAAATCAGGGCTTATTTATGCGCTGGTTGCTATGGCCCTTTTTATTTCCTATGCATCTTAAATATTGCGGATCTTTCCACAGACGGATCCTTTACGCTCAGGACTGCGGTTTCGGCAGTGTTTACTATTTCCGGGCATCCCATACTGGGGATTTTTATGGCAATGCTTTTCCGGCTCTCTTTCGGGCTTTTTACCGCTTTTTTTGCAAACAACGCTCGGAATCGAGGTATTCTTGCCGGAATCATTGTGAATACCGGACTTTACACCATTAACCTTGCGGTATGGGATTTTTCTTCGAATCTTTCCATATTTGGAACGGACACGGTGTTTACCCTGTTTGCAGGAGATAATCCCTTCCTTTCCGAGTGGGGAACGCTGATTCTCCTTCTTCTTATTTTACTGCTGGTGGCCTTCATTTTACGCTGGTTCTTCGGAACGGGGCTCGGGCTTTCCATTCGTGCAACCGGAGACAGTCCGGCCATGGTACGGGCATCTTCCATTAATCCTGCCTTTACCATCACTGTCGGGCTCTGCCTTTCCAATGCTTTTAACCGGTCTTTTCCGGATCTTTGATTGCGCAGTATAACAAGGCCTCCGATATCAACTTGGGAAACGGAATGGTTACGGTAGCGCTTGCCTCCCTTGTGATCGGAGAGACGCTTTTCGGGAAGAGAAAGCTTCTTGGAAGAATCCTCGGGTTATCGGCGGAGCGATTCTTTATCGCTTGGTGATTGCCCTTGCGCTTGCCTGCGTGTGCCGACAGAAGCTTTTAAGCTTGTCAGTGCTGATTGTTGCTCTTGCGATTTCTTCCACAAGAATTAAAGAGCTTTTCCACTACGCAAAGCTCAGAAGAAACGCGATGCGGAAAAGGGGAGAAAATGCTTGATTTAAAGAATATTTCCAAAAACCTTTAATCCGAATACCATTCACGAGAAAAAGGGCGCTGGAAAACCTTTTCCCTGCACCTTGATAAGGGAGATTTTGCAACCATTGTCGGGGAGTAACGGGGCGGGAAAGTCCACCCTTTTTAATGCCATTTCGGGCTCTTTCCTTTTAGACAAGGGCAGTGTTATTTTGGAAGGAAGGGATATCACTTTCTTACAGGAGCATAAGAGAAGTGCCTTTATTGGAAGGCTTTTTCAGGATCCCTTGATGGGTACGGCTCCTCACATGAGTATTGAGAAAATCTTTCCGTCTCTTACATTCGGGCGAGCGGCCTGTCCTTATTTTTCCCGTGCGGGAAAGAAGGAGAGGCCTACTTTGAGAAACAACTAAGTCTTCTTGATATGGGCTTGGAAGACCGAATGAATCACCCTGTAGGTCTTCTTTCCGGAGGACAGAGACAGGCACTTACACTTTTAATGGCGACCATGGTTACGCCGAAGATTCTGCTACTGGATGAGCATACGGCGGCACTGGATCCGGGAACTGCGGAAAAGGTGCTTTCGCTCACAAAAAGCATTGTTGCGGATCGGAAATCACCTGTCTTATGATTACCCACAATATGCATCAGGCTCTGGAGCTTGGAAACAGAACTTTAATGATGGATAGCGGAAAAATCGTTCTGGATCTTTCCGGAGAAGAAAGAGAGCACCTCACGGTGGATATGCTTCTTCGGAAGTTTTCCGAGAAGGCAGGGGAAGGCTTTAGATAACGACCGCATTTTATTGTCTTAAAATAGACAATGGAGAAAAAATATTGTCATATTTATATGAAATAGAAATCTGATCCGAGGTAGAAATAGTAAAAAGAATTCTTTAGACTCTAAGAGAAACGAACTTGGCGGGAGAAGAACTCGGCGAGAAAAAAATCAGGAAAAAGTAAGTACAGTAATATCAAGTTTAAAAAGTAAAAAGGAGGCAGTTCAGCACGTAGAGACAATTTTTAGCTGTGCGACTGCCTTTTCTGTATTATAATAGGAGAAACAATACCGCTAGCGATGTAGGGAGGCAAATATGCTTTACAAAAACTGGTCATTACCATTGGGGAGACAATACGGATCCGGTGGGCGTACCGTGGGAAAAGAATTTGGCAGAGTCCCTGGGTATTCCTTTCTATGATGAGGAAATATTACGCATTACTTCCGAAAAGACGGCAATCGGAGAGCAGTACTTCCGTTTGGCGGACGAGAAGGCGGGAAGCAATCTCCTATATAAGATTGTGATTCTTTGAAACCGAGACTTGGAAAGCCGAGCCTGGAGGAAGATATCGTGAGTCCGAGAACCTTTTCCGCTTCCAAAAGTCAGGTTGTAGTAGAACTTGCGGAGCAGGAGAGCTGTATTATTGCAGGACGCTGTGCCAACGTAATCTTACGGGAAGCAAAGAAAGAACATGTGGATTTTTTTGTTTATGCGGATATGGAGAAGCGTATCGAAAGAACCATGGACTACTGTAAGGTGGATGAAGAAGAGGCAAAGAAGCGTATCAAGAAGATTGACCGGGAAAGAAGAGAGTATCATAAGTATTACACCGGAGAGGACTGGATGAAGGTGGATAATTATGACTTGATGATTAACGCTTCCGTATTGATTACCGGGAAATGGAAGTACTCATGCGGAATTATTTGGAAATGAAGGGGTATCTTAAGTGATTGCGAGGCTCTATGGAGTAGGGAAGAGTATTAAAGGGGAAGCTTTGTGTTCCGGGGGACAGAGTATTTCCCATAGGGCGATTATGTTTTCGTCTCTTGTGAAGGGAAAAACGCTGGTAGAGGGCTTTTCTTCCTTCCGAAGACTGTCTCTACTATGAATATCTTTCAGAAACTCAGTGTTTCCATAGAAAGAGAAGGTACAAAACTCACCATAGAGGGAAAGGGTATGGAGGCTTTAGAGGCGCCTGCCGACTCTCTTTATTGCGGAAATTCCGGAACAACCATGCGCCTTATGGCGGGAATCCTTTCCGGACAGACTTTTTTTCTTCCGTACTTTTCGGAGATGAGAGTCTGGAAAAAGCGTCCCATGGGGAGAGTGTTGACCCCTTTATCAAAGATGGGAGCCAAGATTTCCGCGGAAGGAGAAAAATGCACTGCGCCCTTAAAGATAGAAGGCAGTGCACTAAAGGGGATTTCTTATGAAAGCCCCATTGCTTCTGCACAGAGTAAAGTCTGCCGTACTTTTTGGCGTCTCTTTATGCAAAAGGGAGACGGTCTATACGGAGCCTTCTCTTTCAAGGGATCATACGGAGAGACTGCTTTTCCGCAATGGGGGCGGATATTGAGACAAAAAAATCCTGGAAGACGGAAAAGCCGAGATTCACTTAAGACCGGGAAAAAGCCTTGCAAGCATTCCAGGGGATTTTTCCGTCCGGGGAGACATTTCCTCCGCAGACTTTACTTTATGGCGACTGCTTCTTCCTGCCCGGTTCCGAAGTTTTTATTGGAAAATGTCGGCCTAAATGAAAGTCGGAGCGGAATCTTGGATGTTCTTTCCAATATGGGTGCAAAGTGCAAATTCTAAATAAAAAGGATTGTAGGAGGGAAGAAAGAGGAGATGTTCTCCTTACTTACGGAAAGCTTCAGGGGTACGGAAGTGCAGGTGCTCTTATCCCAAGACTCATAGATGAACTTCCGATTCTTGCCATACTCGCTACGATTGCCGAAGGAGAAACCGTAATCAAGAATGCGGAGGAGCTGAAGGTGAAGGAAAGCAACCGCATAAGAGTGGTAGTAGAGAATCTGACAAGCCTCGGAATCCCTTGCGTGGAAACGGAAGACGGCATGCGGATTTTTGGACGGGGCGGTATTTTTCCCTTGAAGGGAAAGCGAATTTTTAAGCTTTAAAGACCACCGCATTGCCATGAGCTTTGCCGTACTCGGTCTTCTTTGTTCGAAGGAAAGTCCTATGGAGATTGAGGATGCGGAGTGCATCTCTATTTCCTATCCCGGATTTTTCAAAGATTTAGAAAAATTTGCTTGACGGAAATCCTGCGGTATGCTAGAATTCGCTAGTCGGTTTCAAATCCGTCTTTGACAGTTGCGAAAGAGTCAAGAGCCCATAAACGGCGTAATTACGCCATTTATGAGCTCTTATTATCTTTTTGAATTCTAGCAATATTTCTACTTTCTCGTTGTGGTTAAAATCTTTTTTATTTCTCTTTGAGATACAATCTCGTAATCCGTTCTAAAACCAAATGTGTCGTGGAGTTTGTCTGTAAGGTCAGTTCGTGTATACTCAGGGATATATCCTTCACCGGGAGCTATCAGCATGTTCATTTCCTTCAGTGTTCTTATGATGTTTTCAGTGGTATAGCTCTCTCCTAACTTCTTTTCCAGAATACGATAAAGAATCAGGGCGGTGAAGCAGGTAATGAAATGTGCCGTGATTCGATCTTTTCTACTGAGATATACCGGTCTGGCTTGAAATTCACTCTTCATAATCCGGAAACATTCTTCAATCTGCCATCTCTTTTGATTGATACTTATAATCGTCGCTACATCATCCTCCAGGTTTGTGCATACGGCATAGAAACCGTCATAACGTTCCTCCTCTATGGCAACATCTTCATCTATCGAAGGAATCATTTTATCCGCAATCTCACCGTCGGAGGTGCAGTGATTCTGACGATATAAAACGCTTGGGATCGTTCGGACGCTTTTTATTCAGAGAAGAAGGATTTTCGACGAGCTTTTCAGCACGTTCAAGCTGACGGTTCCGTATCTTTCTCATATAGTCCCTGATATTGGAAGGAGAAGGTTACAACGAGATGTTGCTCCAGATCGTCTTCATTAATCCACCGGTCTTTATAGAATGTCTTCTCGTAATTCTCGACTTCATCTAATTCACTGAGTTTTGTACTCTTTTTATCTCCGATAAGGTGCCATCCGTCTTCATCAAGACAGTAATCCTTGAGATATCCTTTCAGCTTTTTGATTGCTTGCGTGGTAACAAATTTCCGGTTCGGAGTGTTGTTGAAGACACGGTTCGAAGTTGATGATAGTCCCTGCATCTGTACAAACAATAAACTTCGTCATTCCAAAGTCAGAAAGAATCTTTTTTCCAATGGTTTCATCGAAGGTTGTTCATTCTCGTTTCCGTTAAAGAGGAGAAGGTGAGTGGAATCCCATCAGCATCCATAAATAGCCCCATCTGTACAATCGGGTTCGGACGGTTTTCTTTGGAATGGCCATATTTTCTGAAATCATCCGCTTCCTCAATCTCGAAGTAATAGTTAGTGCAGTCATAGTAAAGAACTCTTTTGTGTCGATTCAGTACCATTTCGGAATTCTTGTAAAGTTGAGACTGGAAAAATCATTCTCTTTTGCAAGGATTTCCAGTGCGCAGATAAACGTGATGGAGCTTGCAGTCAGGCTTTTCAAGAAATTTTTTTGAAAGTTCAAGAGAAGACCTCTTGGATCCGGGATAAATAATCCTGGAGAAAAAGTAGCATAGACAGGATTTGATTCAGATCAAACTCAAACTTGTACTTTTCGGCAATCTGTGCACAGATGTCATGGATTTTTAAATCATAGTAGATGTCCTTCAGAAAGAGGTAGCCTACGTTTACGCTACGGCAAGCTTCTTTCTTAATCAAGGTCGAAGAGGAATACTTAAGCATAATGTCTTTTTGAAGCTTTTTCTTCTGCGGAGCGTTTGGCGACGTACTGCTTTTGCCCACTCCAGCGGAGTAAGCTCTCCGCAAACCTTCAGAGTTCATCTTCCGAACCAATCTTCTCTATCGTCTTAGTAGTGGATTTACCATCTACCCAAACTGATTTACTCAGGTAATAGATGGTCTGATTCTTAGATTTTGATACAGATACTTTTCATGACGCAGTCCCTCCATGCGCCCATTATACCACATATAGCCGAATATAGCTAGTACTATTTTCGAAAAATTTGACAAAAAAATACAGGCTTTTCAAGGCCTGCGGAGATTTTGGAACTAATTAACTGTCAAACTCCCCGCATCTCTATTTCCTATCCCGGATTTTTCAAAGATTTAGAAAAATTTGCTTGACGGAAATCCTGCGGTATGCTAGAATTCGCTAGTCGGTTTCAAATCGACTAAGGCGAATTGGTCAAGAGGTTAAGACGCGCCCTCTCACGGCTGAATCCCGGGTTTCGATTCCCGGATTCGTCATATCCCGAGCGGTGCTCGGGATTTTTATATAAAAATCGGAGGATTGTAATGATTTCTTATAAGAATATTCTGTTTGATATGGGAAATGTCTTGGTAACCTATAATCCGGAATGGGTTATTCGGCGCTATACAGAGGATGAGGAATTAATTCGAGAGGTAAAGAACATTGTCTTTAACTCGCAGGAGTGGTTTTTGCTGGATGCCGGACCGATAGAAGAAGAAAAGGCTGAGAGAAATTGGATGGAAAGACTCAGTTCCGATAAGGCAAGAGAGCTCGCCCATCTTTCTTTTTCAAAACTGGCATCTTTACAATATGAAGACGATTCCGGGAACAGCGGAAATGATTCGATGCGTAAAGGAAAACGGAAAAGAAATCTATTTGCTTTCCAAATGCATCCCTGCGCCTTCTTTTCTATTTATAAGGAAGTGATTCCCTGCAGACGGGAATGTTTTTCCGGTATTTTTATTCTGCGGCGTATATGTGTAAAGCCGCAGGACATCATCTATGAGCGCTTTTTAAAGGAATACAGCTTGAAATCCTGCGGATTGCTTCTTTATAGATGATTTGGAGGAAAAATATTTCTGCGGCGAAGGCGGTCGGTATTTCCGGAGCCGTGATGAAAAAGCAGAACGGCAAAAGAAACAGCGGAGATTTTAGGTTTGAATATAGGAGTATAGTTTGAAGACAATTTTTCCGATAAAGGACTACAAAAGCGGGAATCATACGGTTCCCTCATTGAATCTCCTCTTTACAGGAAATTAGAGGACTTCGACACGGCTTTTCCACGAGGAAAGGCGGTGTTTTCGAAAGAACATCTTTCTTCTCTGAATTTAGGCTTCAATTTGGGAGATGAAAGGGAGAAAGTTTTAGAAAATTTTCGTATTTTAGGAAGTCTTTTTGAAGGAAGCCGGAAGATTTTGTGTAACGCGGCAGAAACACACAGTATAAATGTCCGCCGCGTGGGAAAAAGAAGACCGAGGAAAGGGCATTTTCCGGGAAAGAAATTACACGGATGTGGATGCCCTTATAACAAATGAAGAGGGGTGATACTCACTGCCTTCTCTGCGGACTGTGTGCCGATTCTTTTTCTACGATAAGGGGCACAGAGCTATCGCCTCCTGCCATAGCGGATGGAGAGGAACGCATGGAAGGATTCTGGCACGCGTGATAGAGGCAATGCAAAGAGAATTTTCTTCTAAACCGGAGGAAATCTATATTGCAATCGGGCCGAGTATCTGTAAGAATTGTTATGAGGTATCAGAGGATGTGGGAGAAGCATTTTTAGAGGCTTTCCCGCGCTAAGGGAAGAGACAAAAATGCTTTCCCCATTGAACGGGTGTCCGAAGAAAAGTTCCACATCGACTTATGGGAGCTTAATCGTATCATTGCCTTGGAAGCCTTTATTCCGCCGGAAAATATTTCCATAAGCGGCTACTGCACCATGGAAAGGCCTGATTTATTCTTTTTCTCATCGATACAGTCAGGGAAAAAGAGGGGTGCAGGGCGCTTTTATCAGTCTGAATAAGATATAGGCGGAAGAACGAATCGTGGCTTGTGAAACAGGTACTTACTATGAAGAAGAGAAAGAGTAAAACAGAATTCGGGAAATAGCTTACTGCTCTTGTTTGCGAGCCTTTTTGTGTTCTTGCAGGCATTCCTCCGAAAAAGAAAAAGCCAGTGCGTCTGTCTTATCTCCGAGTGAAATGGGAGGGGAGACGGAAAAGGCGAGTGATTCGGAGCTTAAGCTTAAAACTGGATGAGAAAAATTAAGACAGAGCAGGAAGAGGCACTGGTAAATACCAAAATTTAGGTCTGGTACAATGCGATTCTTACATCAACTTTCGTTCGGATACTAATGAAAACGACATTCGTAATATCATCGGACTTTTACGAAACGGTGCCGGCGTGAAGTATTGGATGCCAATCCGGAAGGAAAAGAAGGTTGGGCGAAGGTGCGTTCCGGCGGCCTGGAAGGATATATTGCAAAACAATACCTTCTGGAAGGAAGAGGCGAAGAAAAAGCCTCAGTGATTTTATGGCACCGAGGGTGACCATTTTAGCCGATAAGCTTCGTATTCGTTCCACCCGGAAAAAGTTGAGGAAATACGCTTTCCTCCTGTGCTAAAGGGAGCGATACATCGTTCTCAGCCGAAGCGGAAAGGACTATTTGAAGATTTCTGCGGATACGATTGAAGGAGTGGAAGAAGCTTTATATTTCCTCCAAGTCGGAAAATGTTCGTCTGGAATATGGACTTGATGAGGCGAGAAGCTTAAATCTCCGCCAGAAAGTCCTGAATCTATATGACAATTTGGGCGTTTCAAGGCACAGGGACTATATTAATATCCGTTCGAGTCCGGAGGATAAAGGAATAGAGAATATCATCGGAAAGTTTCCAAGTTTTGCGGAGCAAATATTCTTTCCGAAGAAAACGGGTGGTTAAAAATAGAGTCCGGCGGCATTACGGGTTACGTGAAGGCGGAACTTGTAGCAAGAGGAAAGGAGCGGAAAAACCTTTGCATTGGAGCATGCCACGGTAATGGCCATAGTAAATACCGACTCGTTAAATGTTCGTTCCAGTCCGGATTTAAATTCTTCTGCTTGGACAAAAATCACGAGACCAAAGATATTCCGTGGTGAATCAGCTGGACGGTTGGGTGCGACTTTGATTTTGAACTCCGGCGATGATGAGGACGGAGAACAGGGGGCCTTTGTCTCGACAAGAGATAATAATGTTTCCGTGAGCTGATGCTCTTTACGAGGCAATCAGCTATCGCCCGGCACAGGACAGGGCAAACCAGGCGGCTAAGAGAAGAAGTGATTTAGTGAATTTTGCCTGCCAGTTTGTGGGAAATCCCTATGTATGGGGGAACCTCTCTTACGCGCGGTTGTGATTGTTCCGGATTTACACAGACGATTATGAGTAAATACGGTGTGTCTCTTCCGAGGTATCCAGGGAACAGGCAAAAACCGGAATAAAAGTAAGCGAGTGAAAACATTAAACCCGGTGATTTGATTTTCTATGCGAACCGTAGAGGAGTGATAAAACCATGTCGGCATCTACATCGGAAACGGTCAGGTCGTAAACGCATGCATCCCGTCGTTCCGGGAATCCGGATTTATCGCTGGAATTACAGAACACCGGTGGCGATTCGAAACGTGCTCGGAGAATAAAGATTTGCATTGATGAAAAATCATTTAATGATAGAAAGGATAAAAGATGGAGAATTATATACTCTTGCTGTTCTACCATGGATTTAAGAAAAGGGTTGGGCGGAGGAACGGGGCGTCAACCTGATTTATGCGAAATTTTTCTGGAGGGAGAGGAGTTCCGGGATGATTTTTATGAGTCCATCTCGCAGGATAAGCTCTTTGAACGGATAAGCTTTCCGGTGAGAAAAGTCAGACTACACAGGTGAATACTGAGGAATATATCGATAGCTTCAGAAAATATTTAGAGCAGGGGCAGGACATTTTTCCATATCTGTCTCTCCAGCGGAGTATCGGAACCTTTAATTCCTGCCATATTGCAAAGGATATTTTTACAGGAAGAATTCCCGGAGCGAAAAATTGAAATTGGATTCTCTTATGGCGTCCAGCGGCTATGGACTTTTAGTGGATAAAGGCCTGTATGTTGAAGAAGCAGGGGCTTGGATATGGAGACGCTTCGGGTAGAGTTGGAAAAATGGAGAAATCGTCTTCACGGCTATTTCTTTACCTCGATCTTCGCTTTTTATCCAAGGCGGAAGAGTCGAGTAAGGCGGCAGGCTTTTATTGGCGGACTGCTTAAAATTTGTCCGGTTTTAAAGATTACGGAAGAGGGAAAGCTGAAGCTCATCGAGAAAGCCATGGAAAGAAGCAGGCCATGGAAAATATTCTTTCCAAGATGGAGAAGGAGGGGTATCTTTCTACTGAAAAATGTTTTATCAGTCACTCGGCTTGTCCTCAGGATGCGGAGAAACTTGCGGAAAGTATCCGAGAACGCTTTCATCCCGAGGGACGTATTGAAATCTTTGATATCGGCGGAACGATTGCCTGTCATACCGGCCCCGGAACAGTATCCAGCTTTTTCTTCGGAAAAGGGAAGGGTAGAAATTCCTTTACGTTTACGGGAAAACATAATATTTGCGGTAAACAATGATGTAAGTAGTAAATGCGTTGACAACCATGGATACAGGATTGCTACATCTTCGCTTCTGCAATCCTTATAAAATCGGAGGTGAAAAAAATGGGACTGGAGACAGAGAATCCTAAACTTTTTGGAAGAAGCTAAAGAAGCATTAAAGAATTTTCAGGAAATTCAAGAAAACCGGAAAGCTTCTATAGAAAGAGAGAAAGAAGCAAAAGTTTTCCTATGAAAAAGAGAGAAATGATTTAAAATGAAAAGATTGATAAGACGATTAGAGAGACACAAAGGAACTGGACCAATCTTACGAACAAAAATAAACCAAAGTAATGGTAAAATCAAAAAGTCGAAGTCATGAGAGAAGTCGCTAAAAATAAAGGAATGAAAGAGCGTATCGCAGAGGAAACGGCTCCTCTCAAACAGGAAAAATAAGGAGCTGAAGAGACAAATGGAGGGAGTGTGTAAGAGAGAGGGTGCCCTGTCTTTATTTCTTCCAAACTCTTTGCCGTGTTGTATAAACCGGTTGGCTTCACGGAGTTTTTGTCTTTGATTTTCCTGTTTCTCTTCTTTTGCGGCGATTCCTTTGGGACTTTATTTTTTTCCTTCTAAAGCAAAGGGCGTTTTATATTTGGCGGGAATTTATCTACTGGATATTCTGATTTTTGGCGGGATTTATGTCTTCCTTGGAAACAGAACGGTCGGAAAATACAGAGAAGTAGTAAAACAAAGCATTTCCATCAGAAAAAAAATCTTTAAAAACAAGAAAGCTATAAAATTGATGTCAAGAGATATACGGAAGGATTCCGATGACGGGCACTATAATCTTACGGAGTATGATGATGAAATTGCACGCCTTACAGAGGAACGAAATGAGTTTATTGCACAAAAGCAGAATGCTTTACATAACTTTGAAACGGTAAGTAAGGAGATTATAAAGGATGAGCTGGAAAATGCGGGAAAAAAGAGAGGCTTCAAAGTTTAAAGGAGGAGTGGAGGAAGAATAGTGAGGAGCGGATTAAGTTAGAGGCTTCGGAGAGAGATAAGGCGCTTATGCTTTCTAAAGAGGTGGAGCAGTATATCGGGAAGAAGCATATGAATGAGGAAGATTTGGAAGCTTTACTCCATATTTTAGAAGAAGATAAGGCAAAAGCCTAACAGAGGCTATCCTGAACTTGGATGAAGAGAAAAAGAACTATAAATATTGTAAAAATACAAAATTTTGGGCATAAACTTACCATAATTCTTAAATAATAAGGTTATAATATTGGAAGGATTAGGCATCCTACTTATGCATAATCCCGGTTTTTCCAAGAAAGTATCTAGTTTAACTTTGGCACGGCATTTTGAATCTATGCGCGCAATTCAATCTGTTAAAAGCCATTTTGATTAAAGGAGGAAAAAGCATGTCCAACATTCATGTAACCAGTGAGATTAAGAAACTGAAGAAAGTTTTACTTCACAGACCGGGAGAAGAGCTCTTAAACTTAACCCCGGATACACTGGGAGAGTTATTATTTGATGATATTCCCGATTTGGCGGAAGCACAGGTTGAGCATGATCGTTTTGCCAAGATTTTAAGAGATCACGGTGTAGAGGTAGTTTACCTTGAGGATTTGATGGCAGAAACCCTGAAGGCCCGACCGGAGATCAAGGACAGTTCCTTGATCAGTGGATTACCGAGTCCGGAGTGCATACGGAAGAATATCATAAAATTATCAAGAATTATTTAAAGAAGTTTACCGATGAGAAGGAATTGGTTCTGAAAAACCATGGCCGGAATTACCTTTAAAGAGCTTGGCGAGATTCATACCAATTTCTTGGTAGATCGCATTGCAACGGCATCTCATCTTCTCGTTAATCCGATGCCGAACCTGTACTCACACGTGATCCGTTTGCTTCGTAGGAAACGGTGCGATTATCAACAGAATGTTCTCCGTAACCAGAAATCGTGAGACCATTTATGCCGATTACATCTTCAAGTATCATCCGGATTATGCAGGAAATGTTCCTGATCTCTATGGCCGTAACAATTACTTCCATATCGAGGGTGGAGACGTATTAAATGTAAATGAGAAATTACTCTTCATCGGTATGTCTCAGAGAACACAGCCGGAAGCAATCCAGGAACTTGCTATGAAGATGTTCTACGAGAACGAAGGCAATAAGATTGAGACCATTCTGGCATTCAATATCCCGGTTAGCCGTGCATTCATGCACCTGGATACCGTATTTACACAGATTGATACGGATGCCTTCACTATTCACCCGGGAATCATGGGAACCTTACAGGTTTTCGCTATCACAAAGGATGCGGCAAAGCATGATGTAAAGATTGAGGAGCATACCGGCAAACTGGAAGATATTCTGGCAAAGTTCATGGGACTTCCGAAGGTTCGCCTCTTCCCCTGCGGCGCAGGAGATCCTCTTGCTGCTGAGAGAGAGCAGTGGAACGACGGATCCAATACTTTGTGTATCGCTCCGGGAACCGTTATCGTTTACAAGCGTAACTATGTGACGAATAAGTATCTTAAGGAGAACGGTTTCAACGTTTTGGAACTTGAAGCTATCGAACCTCTGCGTAGGACGTGGCGGACCCAGATGTATGTCTATGCCGCTTGTTCGTGAGGATTAATTTGTGCTTAACAGGACCGTGCACGCTGTGCACGGATCCTGTAGCAATAGAGGGGATACCGTAAGGATTCCTGTTCTGATATTTTTCCTTAAGGAAGAGTGTCTTGTTTTGTGAGAGTGCGGTATCTTCCCGCAATCACGTATGTCGGGTAGAATGAGCAGTACTCGTATACCCATGTAGAAGAGAAAGGGATTATACTATGGGCGTTAATGTAAGAGGAAGAAGCTTCTTAACATTGTTGGATTTCACACCGGATGAAATCCGTTATTTTTTGGAGCTTTCTGCCGAGTTTAAGAGACTGAAGGCAAATGGTGTTGACCACAGCTATTTTGAAAGGAAAGCAGATTGTGCTTCTTTTTGAAAAAAGACTTCCACCAGAACACGTTGTGCCTTTGAAGTTGGTGCACGTGACCTTGGAATGGGCGTTACTTTCCTCGATTCCGGTTCTTCCCAGATGGGTAAGAAAGAGTCTCTTGAAGATACGGCAAAAAGTGCTTGGACGTATGTTCGACGGTATTGAGTATCGTGATTTAAGCAGGAAGTTGTTGAGGATCTTGCAAAAGTATTCCGGTGTTCCGGTATGGAACGGATTAACAGATCTTTACCACCCGACACAGATGCTTGCCGATATTCTTACTGTTAAAGAAGAGTTTGGTGATGTACGTGGCCGTAAGCTTACCTTCTTCGGTGATGCAAGAAACAACGTTGCAAACTCTCTTATGATCGTTTGTGCAAAGCTCGGCATGCACTTCTGCGCTTGCGGTCCGAAGGAACTTATGCCGACGGATAATCTTGTTGCTAAGTGCAGAGAAGTGGCTAAGGAAACCGGAGCTGAAATCGAGCTTACCGATGATATTAAGATTGGCAAAGGATGCCGATGTGCTCTATACGGATATCTGGCTTTCCATGGGTGAGCCTGCAGAGCTTTGGGAGAAGAGAATTAAAGCTTCTTCGTCCGTATCAGGTCAATAAAGAGCTTCTTGCTATGGCTAAGCCGACAACGATTTTCTTACACTGCCTGCCGTCCTTCCACGATAGAAACACCACGGTTGGTGAGGATATCTATGAGAAGTTCGGCTTGGAAGCAATGGAAGTTACCGATGATGTATTCCTTGGAAAGCACGCAAGACAGTTCGAGGAAGCGGAAAACCGTATGCATACTATCAAAGCTGTTATGTATGCAACATTGAAGTAGGAGAGAAATATGGCAGAGCGTATCGTTGTAGCTCTTGGGGGAAATGCTTTAGGCAATACCCCCGAAGAGCAGCTTGAATTAGTACGTCATACCGCTAAGACAATCGTAGATTTGTCCGAGGCAGGATATGAAGTTATTGTTGGACATGGAAACGGACCCCAGGTCGGTATGATTAATCTGGCAATGGAGTTTTTCCAGCACAAAGGGCGGAAATACTCCGTATATGCCGTTCCCGGAATGTGGAGCGATGTCTCAGGGATATATCGGTTATCATTTACAGCAAGCGATTCAGAGAGAATTAAAAGCTGAGAAACATGAAGAAAGAATGTGTTTCCGTAATAACCCAGGTTGTTGTAGATGCGAATGATCCCGGATTTAAGAAACCGACAAAGCCGGTGGGAAGTTTCATACCAAAGAAGAAGCAGACAAGATTGCGAAGGAGAAGGGCTTTTATCTTCGTTGAGGATTCCGGCAGAGGATATCGTCGTTGTTCCGTCCCCGATTCCTAAGCGCATCGTTGAATTAAAGGTCGTAGAGCAACTGGTGAAAAATGGAGACATTGTCATCACCGTTGGCGGCGGCGGAATTCCGGTTATTGAAACGGAAGATGGTTTACAGGGCGTTGCGCCCGTTATTGATAAGGATCGCTCCAGTGCACTTCTTGCACAGGATATTGGAGCGGATAAGCTCATCATTTTGACAGCGGTGGATCGCGTTTGCATTAACTTTAATAAGCCGGATCAGAAAGAGCTTCCGAAAATGACTCTTTCCGAGGCAGAGAAGTATATTGAAGAGAAACAGTTTGCTCCCGGAAGCATGCTTCTGAAGGTACAGTCCTGCATGGAGTTCGTACAGAACAATACCCATGGCGGACAAGCTCTGATTACTTCGCTTCAGAAGGTCAGCTCTTGCTTTAAAAGGGTGAGACAGGAACTATTATTACTAAATAAAAACAAGCAGAAGGGGGATAGTATTTCTGTGAAAGCGAAAAATCTCTAACAGCATTTTAGTATTTTATTTATTATTTTAGCGGTTTTATGTATTATTTCCGTTCTTTTAAACGGACAACCGATTAGTAATGATCTTATTGCCGGTTTAAATCCCGACAAGTATGGGGACTTGGTTCAGACCGTTGCTGACGGCGGAACCGTAACCGTGGTGGGAGCTAAATTAAGTGACTTTTTCATGGCATACCCGAAAGGATTTGTGGATGCGGCAGACTTAATTGTATTTATCGTATCCATCGGCGGTTTTATCGGTGTTGTGATGAAGACAGGTGCTCTTGAAGCCGGCGTATATCATCTGGTAAAGAAGATGCACGGGAAAGAAGAAGTCTTGATTGTTATCTTGATGGTTCTTTTTCTCCATCGGCGGTTCTACCTACGGTATGGCGGGAAGAAACCATCGGTTTCTATGCCCTGATTACTACCGCTCTTGTAGCGCGGGATTTGATACCATTGTTGCGGTAGCAACCGTTCTGCTCGGTGCAGGCTGCGGTGTTTTGGGTTCCACAATTAACCCCTTTGCAACAGGGGCTGCAACATCTGCATTACAGAGCGTAAATGTTCCTTACAGCAGCACAACCATTATGGTTCTCGGTTTCGCTCTTTGGGTAACCTCACTTCTTATCGCTATTTTCTTTGTTCTGAAGTATGCAAGAAAAGTAAAGGCGGATAAAGGTTCGACTATCCTTTCCTTACAAGAGCAGCAGGATATGAAGGAACATTTTACGAAGGATGACGGACAAGTTTTAGAGTTTACCGGAAAGCATAAGGCAGTGCTGATTGTATTTGCCATTTCCTTTGCGATTATGATTGCTTCTCTGATTTCTTATCAGGATATTACCTTTGGAGGTAATGAAGAATCTTATCTTGCGGCACTTGGCTGGTCCGATTTCTTGACCGGAGTTCCTCTCGGACAGTGGTACTTTGCGGAATTGGCTGCTTGGTTTACTTTTGCCAGTGTTATTATTGCTGTTATGGCAAGAATGTCAGAAAAACGAGTTCATCAATACTTATCTTGACGGAGCGAAAGATCTTCTTTCCGTAGCTATTGTTATTGCGGTAGCACGTGGTATTACAGTAGTGATGAAGGCAACACATATGGACTTCTGGATTTTGGATAAGTCTGCAAATATGCTTAGAGGAGTTCCCTGTTTCGTATTTTGCGCCGCTTTCCCTACATCATTTATCTGGTACTTAGTTTCCTTGTTCCTTCTACTTCCGGTTTGGCAGGTTTCTCCATCCCGGTTATGGGAGGACTCGCAAATGCTCTCGGGATTCGATGCTGTCCGTTATGGTTGCCGTATTCTCTGCAGGTTGCGGTTTAATTAACCTTTTCACACCGACTTCCGGCGTTGTAATGGGAGGACTCGGTCGTCGCCAAAGTAGAGTTAAAGACCCATATGAAGTGGGGGATTAAAGCTCTTCGTGGCAATCGGTATTGCGAATATTATTGTTCTTTCCTTGGCTATGATGCTGGTTAAGTAAAGGACATGATACTAAGCCGGATATTCAGCTTTGAGAAAAAACTTAAAAATAAATCCGGATGATTTATCGTGATTTAAAAAGTTCCAACTTTGTGTAAGCAGGGTTGGAACTTTTTAGAATTCTCGTTATTACTTTTATTTTCATGCTATAATACCTGAGGAAAAGAACGGAAATGAAAGAAAGCTTCATTTTTATTCTTAAACTCGCAGGGAGTGTGATATCTCGATTACATCATTTATGGTGGGGATAAAAGAGCAAAAACAGGATATTTCGAATTTTAAATAGTTAATTTAGTTCGAGGAAATCAATTTTATGAGTAAAAAGGCAATTATGCAGGAAAGTTGGACATCGGGGAATGAGATCCGCTTTCCTTTTGTGCATTTGATTTTGATGCTATTGAGAAGCCGACCAAGGCCTTGGTTCATCAGGTCGCTCGTTTTATGTATTTTAATAAAGGGGATAGGAAAGATTAAGATTGATGGTGTAGAATATGACATTTTTGCCACATACTTTATGTGCCATCACGCCATGGAAGGTGACGGATATAATTGATGTAAGGGATACCTTACATTTAAATCTCATTGTGTATGATTTTCAATTCTTTAATACGGCACTGAAGTTTACGCCCGGTTTGGAAGAAGAGAGCGTAACTTTGATCAATTTCTACAGGCTCATCCTCTTATTCACTTGGAAGGGGAGCAGGTTCAGACGATAGATGAGATTATGTCTGCCTTTCAAAAAGAATTGGGGATTGATTCCGCATCATTGGGTCAAAGCAATAGACCATTTAATTTCTTGTATACTTTGGTTAAGATTATTGAGATTATGGTAGAGTATCGACGATGTTTTTCAGGAGAGTAAAGAGAGTGTTGGTAAAAATCCAATTCAGGAATGCAGAATTCCATTTTAAGCTATATTTATTTTTCATTCTGCCGAGCACCTTACCTTGGAGAAGGTGGCGGAAGTCTTTATATCTCAGAATCTTCCTTATCGAAGAAGCTTACGGATCTTACGGGGACAACGTTTACGAAGCTTCTCAATGATATTCGTATTGAAAAAGCATCGGATTATTTGATTTATACGGGTTTAACTCTGGAAGAAATAGCTCTACTTTTTAGGGTTTTTCGGATGCTTCTCATTTATCAAAAACATTTTGTAGAAAAGCTGGGGCTTACACCGAATAAGTATCGGAAAAACCTACGGTAAATCCGAGTCCTTTTTCTCCGGCTGATAAAAATATAGCTTTGGAAGTAACGGACTATCTTTATCGGCACTATGATAACGAGCAGCTCTTGGCAAGTAAGATTGCGGAAGAGTACGGGACAACGGTCTCCGAGTTGAATCGGTCCCTGCTTTACTATACGGAGATGAACTTTAACACTTTACTTAATTATATTCGTATAAATCAGGCCAGTGAGATGTTGATAACATCCGCTTACTCTATTTTTGGACATTTCTGTTTCAGTAGGCTACAGCAATATCAAAAACTTTTAATCTTAATTTCTATAAATTTAGAGGATGACTCCCAGCGAATATAGAGATTCCATTACTTTTCAGTCTATAGATCGATCTGATATAAAAAGTAAGAGGACATTATAAACAAATAAAGTAAAAGGGAATATTCAGCTGTTTCAGAATATTCGATTCCCTTTTATGACAGCTAAAAAGCAAAATTTGAGAAGGGTAGTCCTGATGGATAAAGTGCAGTGCAGCGGATAAACGTTTTTCATCGTACATAGCAAAACTGTCATCAAAAGAGTAGCGGGAGGTATTCTTCTTTCTTTTTTGCATAATTTTTGCTGTGGCAAGCCGTAGTGATAAATAGAGCTGATCAATGGTTCCGGTAGAGATTTGTTCCAGAGGAATTAATTTTTCTCTGGTATCCACAAAAATACGCAGATTCTGGTCAATAAAGAGGGCATCATAGTGCTCGTTTGTGATTTTTGGAAGAGTGCTATTGCTGTTTCCTTGTTAAGATGGAAGGCAAAGCTTTGGTAGATATCCTTGGATAAATTTTTCGATTCTTTCTTTTGCCTCTTCTATGGCTTCCATTTTTCTTTATATCTTTCGTTTTCTTGAAGAAACGGACGAATCTGTTCAGCACGATTCTGTAAGTTGGAGATTTGCCGCAGGCTCTCTTCAGAGAAATTTTCTCGGGAAAATAAGTGTATTTCGTAATTCCTTTTCTTTCTTTTTCTTCTTCTTTAAGAGACAGGATTTCGCTGTTTACTTCCTCCAGTTCGCCTGGGAAATCAAGCCAAAACTTTTTGATTTCACTATAATATCTTTCTATCACATAAGGCTGGAAAAATTCCGGATCTCCGCCTTCTCCGATTTCTTCTTTTTCCGGAATTCATGTATGGTGCGAAGTCGGAGATGTGTCTTTTTCTCCAGGATATTTTTATAGTTATTTCTCTCCGTTTTCTTTGTTCTGTTCTTTTTTCTCTTCGCTTGCAATAGTCCATGCAAAAATAAAAAAAGAAAAAGAGAGGCGCAAGCGCTCGGATAAAGCATAGAAATTCCATTGATTCTAAGTGAAAAACGGACGGTAAAGGAAAGCTGGTATAAAATACAGCCAGCTGAATATGGTATAGGATATAAAAATAAAAGCTAAGAGAAGAAGGAGCAGAGGAAAAATGGCTTATATCTCCTTTTTCTTCTTTGTTTTTCATTAAGAGGTTCTTAAGAGTTTCTTCTTCTTCCATAGCTTCTTCTGAAGAAACAAAGGATTCTCTTTTTAAGAGCGCTTCCACATTTTGAATTTCTTTTTGTAAATCGCTGAGTTGGATAATTTTTCTTTTCCAGATTTTTCCGTAATCTGTTTTACATTATTTTCATGACTCTGTATCGCTTCTGATAGGGAAAGAGAAGAATTATCGTCGGAGCACCCGGATAAAATGTCTGATTGCACTGATTCCTGCTGAATATTTTTGGCTTCACCTAGCAAAGAGGAGTACTCTTTTTCCGCTTGAAAAATAATCTCTTCCTTCAGCTTTTTTCTTCATCCTCTAAAAATAAGATTGCAAGTATCCGGATTGATATTCATATTCCTGCTGTAATTCATATTGGAAAAATATTTTTGAAGTTCCTTTAATCATTTCCCTGTTCGTTCAGATTTTAATTGTCAGAATGGAAACGGTATTTTTAAAACTCTCTAAAGAAAAAGAAGATAAGACCTTTTCTAAAAAACAGAGTGGATTCTTCTATAGGTTTCCCTCTCGCTTTTCGTAAGAACTGTTGCCTCGAAAGTTTCATTTCTTCCGGAAAGATTTCCGCATTTCCACCGGATAGGAAGTTTCTACTCAGGCGGTAGTCCTTTCCCTGAAAAGAAAAATCAGGCTTCCCCAAAGGGCAGATTTTTAGAAAAGGGACGATGACGGAAAAACTCCTTTTTCTACTTGGGGAGGAAGGAATACCATAGAGCATGGCTTGTATAAAAGCGTGTATTGTGGATTTACCCGCTTCATTTTCTCCGTAAAATAACATTACAGCTTAGATTAAATTCCAGAGAAAAATTCTGAAACTTGCCAAAAGCCTGCAATTTCCAATTTCCTGATAATCATGCCTTTCCTCCTTGAGAAGTGCGGAAACACCGTAAAATAAGGCCTCTTGTTCTCTTTTGACAGCTCTTCATATTTCCCTTTCAGATAGGAACGGATGAAAAAGTCCCAGTAAATCGTTGCTGTGTTCCTTGTAAAGAGAATGGAAATCATAGTAGGAACGCTTTCGTCTACCCATTCAATGACTCTTGCATATTTTGAAATAAATCTTCCGATATCCTTGTTTCCGGATCACGATAGCCGCTGAACCTGATACGATAAATGGTTTCAGGCTCTCTTTTTACTTCCAGCATCCAGTACGGAACGAAGAGCTTCCCGTTCCGATTGTTTTGTCTAAACTAAAAATGTAAGGATAGATACTGCGCGGAGGAGAGCGGAAGAAATCCAATGCATCTATCCTTATGGGATGAATATTTTCCGACAAAAAACACCGTGCTTTCCCGTGCTGTCTTTCCCTAAGGGCTCCGGCGAACCGGGATAAAACCATTTTATTTTCCAAAAATGACCTTCTTCTCGAGTTTTTCCCGCCTAAAAGCAATATAAGAGAAGGGAAGAGAGGAGAGTATAGAAGAGCTATTCAGACCTCATTCTTTGTATTACATAAGAGTATAGGGATGGCATCACTATGATGAGGAGAAAGTGCTCTAACTCCTCCTTGCATAGAAAAGAACCCTCTAAGGCCAAAAATTTCCAAGTTTAATTCATCAATATAAAATTCTTCTCGTTCCTCTTTTACAATATGGACATTTCGAGAAAAAGACGCGGAGTTAAGGAAATGATAGGCATTGGAAGCCTTTGGAAAATAAAAGAACATGACAAAAAGGAATCCGAGCAAAAGCTTGCCGGATTCTTTCCACTCTTCTCTTAATGGAGGAAAATGAAAGCTTTGTCCTGTAAGAAATAAAGCGTCCGCATTTTCCTGTAATACTAAGTCTACAATTTTATCCAAAGAGGAAAGTACTGCATTTCCTCGTTCTCTTCCATGATTTTTTTGCCCATCGGGTATTATGCCTAAATGCAAATCGGAAGCGTGAATAAAACGCATAGAACTCCTCTTTTCTTTACAGCTCGCAATTTCCTACGGTTCTCGGGAAGGGAAGTACATCACGGATATTGCTCATACCGGTAATGTACATTACCGCTCTTTCAAAACCTAAGCCGAATCCGCCATGTCTGGTACTTCCGTATTTACGAAGATCAAGATAAAACTGATATTCGCTAAGATTCATATGAAGCTCTTCCATACGTTTTTGTGAGTTTTTCCAAATCATCTTCTCTTTTGGGAGCCGCCAATGATTTCTCCGATTCCCGGAACGAGACAATCGACAGCAAAGAACGGTTTTCCGTCATCATTCAGTTTCATATAAAAAGCTTTAATATCCTTCGGGTAATCGGTAACGAAAACAGGACGTTTAAAAGATTTCTTCAGTCAAATAACGCTCATGTTCAGTTTGCAAATCGGAACCCCATTCCACCTTATAATCAAAGCGCTCATTTACTTTTTGATAAAATTTCCACGGCTTCCGTATAAGTGATTCTTGCAAATTCGGAATGAACAATACTTTTGCAAACGGGAGAGAAGACTCTTGTCCACAAATTGATTTAAAAAGGCAAGTTCTTCCGGAGCATTCACAAGAACATACTGAATCACATATTTCAGCATATCTTCCGCGATAAACATAACATCTTCCAAATCGGCAAAAAGCCATTTCCGGCTCAATCATCCAGAACTCGGCGCAGCCTTTGCGTGTTGGAATTTTCAGCACGGAAAGTCGGTCCGAAAGTATAAATGTCACGGAAGGCCTGAGCGAAAGTTTCTCCGTTAAGCTGTCCGGAAAACGGTAAGACTGGTTTTCTTTCGAAAAATCCTGATGATAATCGGGTTTTTCCATCTATTTTTGGTAAATCTTCCAAGGAAGTGCAGTCACCCAGAAACATTTCTCCGGCACCTTCCGCATCCGATGCGGTAATAATCGAGTATGCATAAAACGAAGCTTCTTTCTTGGAAGAAGGAATGGATGGCAAAGGCAATCTGAGAACGAATTCGAAAAACAGCCTGAAAAGTATTGGTTCTGGGGCGAAGATGAGGAATAGTTCGCAGATATTCCAAACTGTGTCTTTTCTTTTTGAAGAGGGTAATCGGAACTGCTTTCTCCTTCTACGGAAAGGGAGACGGCCTGTAACTCAAATTCCTGTTTTGCATCCGGTGCAGCTAACAGTTTTTCCTGGTGACAATCACTGCAACACCTACTCCCAATTTGGAAACCTCGGAAAAATTTTTCCAAATTATCATGGTATACCACTTGTAGAGGAGTGAAAAAGGTACCGTCGGAAATCGTTAAGAAGCCGAAGTTTTTAGAATCTCTGTTTAGCTTCTTACCCAACCGCTTACTGTCATCTTTATCGAAATACTCCTCTTTGGAAAGAAAAATATCACGAAGACCTGTTATTTCCATAAAAACCCCTTTAAACATCACTTTAAAAAATGGCAAAATTGAAAAACAGTAAACTTGCCATAATAGAGTTGCATAATTATCTTCGTAGTATACTTAAAATATAGCTATTTTTTTCAAGGGGAACAGACTATGGAGAAAAAGACGAACAGGATAGGAAGAAAAAGACAAATAGACTATGGAGAAAAAGATGATAGAGGTATTAATATTTTCAAAGTATATAGACGATTTATATTAATAAAGCAAAAAGATTAATAATTTATTGACAATGATATTTGTACAAATTAGACTAAAACAAAAACAAAGAGAGGAGAAATGAGATGTCTTGTACAACGTTATTGGTGGGAAGAAATGCAAGTTATGACGGATCCACTATGATTGCCAGAAACATGGATTCCGGATCGGGGGAGTATACACCGAAGAAAATGGTCAGAGTTTCCGGAAAAATGCACCGAAGAAGTATAAATCGGTGCTTTCCCATGTGAAATTCCTCTTCCGGAAAAAGCCTTGGACTATATTTGTTTTCCGGATGCACTGGGGGATAAAGGAATATGGGCGGGGGCCGGGACGAACAGTGCCAATGTTTCCGTATCTCGCCACGGAAACGATTACCAGTAATGAATTGGTGCAGTCTGCCGACCCGTTGGTTGTTTACCATAAGGAAGGCAGGAAGAAATTCCCGGAGGAATTGGAGAAGAGGACATGACCAGTCTCCTACTGCCTTATATTCACTCTGCTAGAGAAGGGGTAATTCGCTTGGGAGAACTCTTGGAGAAATACGGGACCTATGAGATGAATGGAATTGCTTTCTCGGATACCAAGGAAATTTGGTGGCTGGAAACCATAGGAGGTCATCACTTTATTGCGAAAAAAGTCCCGGATGATGCTTATGTCATGATGGCAAATCAACAAGGTATTGATACTTTTGATTTGGAGGATGCCTTCGGAAAAACAGAAGAGCATATCTGCTCAAAAAGACTTAAGAGAATTTATGGCAGAGCATCATTTAAATCTGGATTTTGAGGGGGATTTTAATCCCAGAGCGGCATTCGGAAGTCATAGTGATGCGGATCATGTCTATAATACGCCAAGAACCTGGTACATCTTAAAAAGGTTAAATCCGAATACTTTTCCGATATGATGGAGATGCGGCGGATTTTAAGCCGATTCAGATGATATTCCCTGGTCTATGGTACCGGAAAGAAAAATCACGCCTATGGATGTAAAATATCTGCTCAACGCATTCCAAGGCACCGTCTATGATTGTTACGGAAAATTCGGAGATCTGAGTCATGTGGGGCAGATAGCGCCCGATCGGTATTGAACGAACAAGCTTTCTTTCTTTACACCAAAACAGGGAAGAAAAAGTGTAAGGAATTGGAATGTATCACTTGGTTTGCTTTTCGAGCCAATGTTTTTAATGCATTGATTCTATGCTTTTCCGCCGTGACCAAAATTCCTGTTTATTTCAGCAATACCAAGAAAGAGATTAGTACGGACAGTTTTTACTGGCAAAACCGTTTGATTGCGCTGATGGCGGATGCTTCCTACCAGAAAAGCAGATTTCATATAGAACGATATCAAGGGCTCCGTGCAGGCAAAATGCTATCAGCTTATTGAAGAATATAAAAAGGAGGTATCAAAAAGAAGAGGGAACAAGCGGAAATCACGGCAATGCTGGAAGAGTGCAATGAAAAAGATTTCGGCTATCTGCAAAAGGAAACAGCTGAACTTCTGGGATAAAGTCCTTTATGAAGCAAGCAGTCTGATGAAAATATGCTATTCCCGATCTGATGCATAAGCCGGTTTTAATAGGCTATCTATTTTTGATTCATAAAACGAGGAGGTAACTATGGGAACTTTAATTTCAGCTGATGATACTTGGGTGCTATGGACGGTTTTTGGCACTTAGTGCGGCGTTGTCCATTTATCTGGAGCAGAAGTATAAATGGGCGAGCAAAATTACCGGATGTATTCTGGCAACGTTATTTACCTTAATTCTTGCCAATTTTGAATATTATTCCGACTGATGCACCGGTTTATGATGCGGTGTGGGGCTATGTTGTTCCGCTGGCCGTTCCGTTACTTTTATTTAATGCCAATGTGAAAAAGATATGGAAAAGAGTCGGGCAGAATCCTTGTGATTTATCTTTTGAGCAGTGTGGGAACCTTGTTGGGAGGTTTTTCGCTTTCTTTGCTTTGAAAAATGCGATTCCCAAATTAAACGATATTATTCCTATGTTTGTGGGAACATACACGGAGGCTCCGTAAACTTTATTGCTATGTCACAGCAGTATGAAGTACCGGGCAAGACAGTCTCCGCCGCGCTGGTTGCGGACAACCTTCTTATGGCGATTTATGTATTCGTATTGATTTCTCTTCCGGCTATGGCAATTATAAAAAAAGCTGTACAAGCGACCATATGAGGATGAGCTTCGCGCCAATACCGCCGATCGGGATCAGAATAAAACTATGGCGCAAAATATTGGGGAGCTAAGGAGATTTCTTTAAGGATATTGCTTTTGCGATTGCGATAGCTTTTACCATCGTTACCGTTTCCACAAAGCTTGCTGGCTTGATTAGTTCCGCTTTTTCCGGTGGAGATGTTTTCGTAAGTTTATCGGAGGCTTCTTCGGAAACAAAGTATCTTTTAATTACCACTTTACCATGTTGATTGCCTCTTTCTTCCCGAAACAAATGTCTTCCGTAAAAGGAGCGCAGGAGATAGGAACCTTCTATTTATCTCTTTTTGCAGTAATCAGAGCGCCTGCTTCTATACCGATGATTATTCGTGAGTCTCCGCTTCTTTTGGTACTGGCTTTGATTGTTGTTGCAACAAATATGATTGTTTCTCTTATTTTTGGAAAAATATTTAAGTTCTCTATTGAAGAAATCATTATTGCGTCAAATGCCAATGTCGGAGGACCGACTACAGTGCAGCAATGGCGGTATCAAAAGGCTGGACGGAGTTGATTATTCCCGGACTTCTTACCGGAACGCTTGGCTATGTCATTGGAAACTATCTGGGAATTTTTGTAGGAATGTTGCTCCACTAAAATAATTTATATGTTTTAAATCAAACCCTGTCGTTTCGTTTTAATCTCTTTAAAATCGGCTTTCGTAACGAAGCGGTAAGATTAAAGCAGCTTTCGTAACGAAGCTGTAAAATTAAAGAGAGTTTTTGTACTTTTTAAAGTCTGTTTGTTGAGAAAAATACAAAAACAGGAGGCTGTAAATTCATTTATTAAAATCATACATAAATATTTATCCAAAAATGACAAGATTATGTTTTGTTTTATAGTGATTATTTTGTATTTGCTGTTTCCAACGGCTTTTTGTTAGTGCTATAATTCAATTACCAGACTTAGGAGATTCTTTTTACCATCAATTTTTCTATAATCTGGACACAGCCAGAGCGAACAATCCTAGATGCAGTGAGGTGACGAGATGATCAAGAAGGAAATGATCGCCATGCTTTTTAGCAGGCGGCCAAGGTTCTCGCCTTGGGGTTCTAACGAAGAATGTTGCAAAGCCCGCAGTGGCTTTTTGGAGGAAAGTACTCAATTATTGATTTCCCCTTAGTAATTGCATCAATTCCGGCGTAGATACCGTTGGTGTCTTGACACAGTATCAACCCCTCCGACTGAATGCCCATATAGGTATAGGGGATTCCATGGGACTTGGACCGAAATAGAGGTGGAGTAACAGTACTTCAGCCCTTTGAATCCCAAAAAGGAAACAGGCTTTTACTCTGGCACGGCAAATGCCATCTATCAAAACATTGCCTTTATCGAGAACTATGACCCGAATATGTTTTGATCTTGTCCGGTGATCATGTGTATAAGATGGACTATGAGGTGATGCTGGAATACCATAAAGCGATGAAAAGCGGATCTTACCATTGCTTCCATGCCGGTACCCATGGAAGAAGCAAGTCGCTTCGGTATTACCGTGACGGATGAGCAAGGAAGGATTATAGATTTCCAAGAAAAACCAAAACAACCGAAGAGCAATTTGGCGTCCATGGGAATCTACATTTTCAACTGGAAGGTATAAAGGAGGCTTTGCTTAAAAACAAAGCTGTTCCCGACTGTGATTTTGAAAGCATGTCATTCCCTACCTTTTTCCAAAATCAGGGAAGAATTTATGCGTACGAGTTCAACGGATACTGGAAAGGATGTGGGGACACTTGCATCATACTGGGAATCCAATATGGAACTTATTGCATTGATTCCCGAGTTTAATTTGTACGAAGAATATTGGAAAATTTACACGCAAACGGACAACGCGGCACCGCAGTATGTTTCGATGGAATCGCATGTTGAGAGATCCATTATAGCGGAGGGATGCGAGATACACGGAGAAGTTTACAATTCCGTTATAGGTCCGGGCGTAGTTGTGGAACGCGGGGCAGTCATTGCTAACAGTATTATCATGGAGAACACAGTCGTGGAAAACACCCACATTGACCAGGCTGTGGTGGCGGAAAATGTGCATATCGGAAAAGCCTGCACTGATCGGTACAGGAGAGTACCAAGACTCAAACTATGACAGCAGGGGTTTATTGCTCGAACCTTGCAAACCATCGGGGAGAACTCCCTGATACCGGATGGGGTAAGAGTAGGAAGACACACAGCTATCTATGGAGTAACAGAGCTTTCCGACTATCCAGATGGGCTTCTTGCCAGTGGAGGAGCGGTTATCAAGGAGGAGGAAAGACTATGAGAGCAATAGGAATTATTTTAGCAGGCGGAAACAATAAAAAGAATGCATGAGCTTTCAACAAGAGAGCGATTTCGCTATGCCTGTAGCAGGAACATTCCGTGCAATTGATTTCTCCCTTTCGAATATGTCCAACTCTCATATTCAGAAGGTGGCGGTACTGACACAGTACAATTCCCGCTCATTAAATCAACATCTATCTTCCTCGAAGTGGTGGGACTTCGGAAGAAAACAGGGAGGCTTTGTATGTCTTACTCCGACCATCACCGACTGAAATCACGAGTGACTGGTTCAGAGGAACGGCAGACGCACTCTATCAAAACCTTGTTTTTTACAGTCTTCATGAGCCTTATGTAATTATTGGCAGCAGGAGATGGGGGTATATAAACTTGACTATAACAAGGTACTGGAATATCATATCGAGAAAAAGAGCGGATATCACTGTTGCTCTGCAAGTCTATGGATGCAGATGATGATGTTTCTCGCTTTGGCTGTCTGAAAATGAATGAAGAACAGCAGAGTTGTGGACTTTGAAGAAAAGCCGGTATCAACGGATGCGGAATTTGATTTCTCGCGGAATCTGTGTTATTCGCAGAAGATTGCTTATTGAACTTTTGGAAAAAGCTCGTGATGAAGATCGCTATGATTTTGTAAAAAGACATTCTGATTCGCTATAAGAATTTAAAGCGGATCTACGGTTATAGACTGAATGACTGATTGGAGCAATATTGCTTCTTTGGAGGCCTATTTTACAGACAAATATGGACTTCTGAAGAGAGACATTCGAGATTATTTCTTTCAGCAGGCACCAAGGATATACACAAAAGTTAGCGGACAACCCTGCCTGCGAAATATAATCCGGATGCAGTGTACATAATTCCATTGTGGCCAGTGGCTGTATCATTAACGGCACGGTAGAGAATTCTATTCTTTGCCGTAAGGTTTACATTGGAAACAACTGCATCATTCGGAATTCGGTAATCTTGAATGATGTGTATATCGGAGATAACAGCGTTATAGAAGCGTGCATCGTGAGAGCCGGGACACCATTCGCGCCAATACAAACCTACATTGGAACGCCGGAGAATATCAGAATCGTCATCGATGAAAGGTATACCATGTAAAAAGGAAGGAGTATCATGGAGGTTACAGATGTACGGGTTCGCAAGGTTGACAAGGGAAGGCAAGATGAAGGCCATTGTTTCCATCACTTTTGATGAGGAATTTGTAATTCACGTATATAAAAAGTCATCGAGGGAGAAAAGGGCTACGTTTATCGCTATGCCATCCAGAAAAACTACGGACGGTGAGTATAGAGATAGTTGCTCACCCTATCCGCTCCACCACGAGAGAACTACTTCAGCAGACTATTTTGGAGAAATACCAAGAGGATACCGAGGGAGAAGGAGAAGAAATCTTTAATCTCGAGGAGGAAGAGAATTTATGAGCGAGGGAAACTCTTTGGTTTGTACTCGTCTTACCATGCTAGCTAGGAGATTAACTTCTCTTAGTAGCATTTTTGCTATAATTCAATTTTTTTATAATATTATTCTTTCTTGACGATAAATATACAAACTGCTCTTACTGCGGTTTAAGTTTCAATGGGAGCGGGAAGAGTATAGCATTTTTCTTTACTGTGAGAATATGTTTGGAGAATTTTTAGAGCATTACTACTCAGAAAGGGGAGTTCAAGGAATAAAATGATGAAAATAACTGAAATTAAATTACGGTTTATTTATTTGTTATTTTTGGGATTTGTCCTCATTTTTGTCCTGTAGTTCTGTTCTGTTACTATGACAGGCTTGGTTTTTCTGAGCAAAAATATGAACTCATAGAACTCGGCATGGCAAGGATACTTCGGATGGCTCTCTCAAAAATTTGAATTCTTCCGATGATTCCGTATTGGAAAAGAATTGGTTTATAGAACGGAAACTTCCCGAGGATATTCCCTCTCTTTGACGAGCTTTTTATATTCGAACCGTTCATCAAGATATCAATATTTGGATAGATGAGGACTTGGTTTATCACTTTAGTTATGCAGATATTGCCCTTTTGACAGTAAGCTTCCGCCAATCTATTGGGTGCGTGAGCCGATAAGGAAAAATCAACTGGGCAGAACGATTCGGATAGAGCTTTCCGGTAAAAGCAAGAAGTGCAGAGAGTATTCTTTCCGGAATTTATTTTGGGGAAGATGTTTCGATTCTTTGTTCTATTCTCTGGAAGAATGCATTAGCAGATTATGTCTTCGTTTTGTCTCATCTTTATGGGGAATAGGACTATGGGTGGAGGATATATCTTGGTGGATCGCAAGAAAGGGAGGAGTTAAGCTCCTATTATCTTGGCTTATGTTTGTTTTTATAGGTTTATGGATGGGCTGTCAAATTGATGCAAGGCACTGATATTTAACAATATCTTCATTGCTATGGAATTTAGAGTATCTTTCTCTTATTATGATTCCTGTTCCGGCGCTTCCTTTATTAATAAGGTGGAACGCGGAGTTTGGTCAGAAAGAAATATATCCCATTTGTATCGTGCTATGTGATGCGTTAATTATTCTCTCGCCGGGATTGGATGGTTCAGTTTTGTTGAGTCTGAATTATCCTATTGATTTTTTATACTTTTTTGACCTGCTTTTGAGATTACAAGAACCTTTTTCGTTATAAAGAAAAGTGATGACTGTTCTTTTAGAAATCTGACGTGGCTTTGTCGGTGCAGGAAGCACAATTATTTCCCTTCTCTTGTATTGAACTCTTTTTTTCTTAAGCGGTTATGAAAAATCAGGGAAGATTCTTGTCTATCGGTGCTGTTATTTTTGCATTCCAGTTAATTCATGCTGAGGGAGTTGAGTATGAAAAAGTACGAAATGAAATGAATAAACTGGAGATATCCGAAAAGGTTCAAGCGAGTTTTTGCAAATATGTCTCACGAAATAAGAACTCCCATTAATACCGTTATAGGAATGAACGAAATGATTTTACGGAGAGTCATGATGATGCAGTGTTGTCCCTATGCCCGGGATATTCAGGCATCGGGAAAACCTTCTGTCTTTTAATTAATGATATTTTGGACTTTTTCGTATTGAGTCCGGAGGAATAAGACTTTTTGCCTAAGCCTTATGAGCTTGCCGATTTGCTCCACGACTTAAACAGTATGGTAGCGTTTTCGTGCGGAATGGAAAAGGGCTCAATTTTCCATTATGGTGAGATGAAGACTGTCCGGCATTCCTTTTGGGGGATTCTTTTAGAATCAGAGAGGTAATTCTGAATCTTCTGGATAATGCTGTAAAATATACGGATCACGGCAAGGTGAGCCTTACTTTGACTTGGAAAAAGATGGAAAATAACAAGGGGATAGACGGTGAAGAGTGTGAGTTTAAACAGCTAAAGAAAGCTCTAGATTCGTATCTCTTGCATGAATAAATCGTTTAGAGGAGAGATAAAGGCGGTAATGCTATGCTTTCAGGTAGAGATAGCGGAATCGGAATCAAGGAAAGTGATCAGAAACTTATTTTTCAAAAGTTCCAAAGAATTCCTTCTATGGATGCTCCTACAGTTCAGGGTACAGGATTAGGGCTTCCGATTACAAAATATTTGATTGAAATTATGAGTGGCAAAATAGACTTAAAAAGTCAAGTGGGGAGAAGGCTCCTGCTTTACCGCTTTTATTCCTCAGCTTAGTTTAAATACAGAGAGAATAGGGAATTTTGAAGAACGGTATTCTAAGAAAAGGGCGTCGGGCAGAGATTATAATAAGGGTTTTATAGCAAAGGATGCACGCATACTGGTGGTGGATGATAATCAGTTAAATCTTCGCCTGGTGCAGAATCTTTTAAAAGCGTACAGAGGTAGAGGTGGACTTTGCTTTCTCGGGAGAAGAGTGTTTGGAAAAGCTGGAATCAAAGTCTTATGATATCGTATATTTGGATCATATGATGCCGGGAATGAATGGTGAGGAAACGCTGAAAAAAATACGGGAAAGAGAGATAGGAAATCAGTTATGGAAAGGCAATCCCGGTTGTTGCTTTTTCCTCCAACAGTTTACAGGAATGCAAAGTAAGTATAAGAATGTTGTGATTTGATGCGTATCTTTCCAAAACCTGTAAACAGGGGATGAGTTGGAAAAGAACTCTTTATACACTGCTTCCGGAGAATCTCATTAAAAAGAGGAGTTATGAGGATTATTTTGCATCAGAAATGAAAAGACATAAGATTTCCGAAACAGAAAGTGAAGGAAAAGTATTAAACCGGGAAATCGGTTTGAAATATTGTATGCAGGACGAGGAGGTTTATCAGGAGATTCTTACGGCTTTTAAAGGACAGCAGTGAGGAGAAGATGAAGGAAATTGAATCTGCTTATTCGCAGTCCGACTTTGCAAAGTACCGTCTTTATGTTCACGGTTTGAAGACCACCTCGCTGACTATAGGTGCTGTTCAACTTTCAGAAGATGCATGGAACACGCCGCCAGGCGTATCGTTGAAGGAGTTGAAAAGAAGAAGCAATGCAGTATATTCGTTATAATCATGAAGCGTTTGTGCGATTATTCAGTAAGGCTGTTAAAGAAGCAAGCGAGTATGTGCAATGATTGGGGTAGGGCTATGGATAAATTAAGGGTTGCGGTTTGCGATGACGAGATTGTTCAGCAAAAATTGATGCAAGCTTTACTGCAAAAGTTTTTTGAGGAGAATGATATTCTTGCGGAGGTAAAGTTCTATTCTTCGGGGACAGGAATGCTAAAGGAGAAGAAAGACGAAATTTTAAATACGGACATTTTTGCTGGATATTTTTATGCCGGAATTAAACGGAATAGATATAGGAAAAGAACTGAAAAAATATAGGGCAAAGGGAAGATTATCTTTATTACGGCGGAAATGACTTTATTACGGAGGCTTTTTGAAATCCAAGCGTTTTCCTATATTCAAAAGCCTGTGGTTTATGAGAAGTTTTCTAAAGTGATGAGCTCCGTTATCAAAAGTTTTTGAAAAGGCAAGGTACATGGATATTGTTGTGGATCGGGAGAAACAGAGAATTTACCTTGATGATGTGGATTATGGGAGACTTTGGGGACGGAGGCTGGTCATCTACAGGCAAGATAAAGGCGTAGAGACCTATCTTTCAGTGAAAAATTTCATGGATGAATACGGGGAAGATGATTTTTGCAGATTTCCCGTTATGTTGCCGTTTCAAAAAGTAAAATTCAGAGAATTGTAGGGAGAAGTCTATACCTGATGAACGGCAGAGAGCTTTTAATTAGTGAAAAGTATTTGCCTATTACAAAGAAAGTTGCATATAGAGTATATTCATACCAAGAAAGTGGCCAATGTTTAGAAGGTGAGGGTTTATCATGCAAACTGTGGTAATTGTGAGATGACGAACTTATTCCACGAAGGATTGCAGAGAAGGCATTGGAAGATATCTATACTGTTTACAGCTACGAGGACGCTCGAACCGCTTTTTCAGAGCTCCCCGTTACTCGCCCTGATATTTTACTTGTAGATTTACATATGCCGGATATGGACGGCTATGCTATTTTGAATGCGGTAAGACAGTTGGAGGACTCTGAGCTTTGCGGTGTTCCGGTTGTGATTATGACTTCTGATGATGACTCAAATAATGAGATTAAGGGATTTGATCTTGGGGCTTATGACTATATTAGAAAGCCTCTGTTTCCTGATGTTCTTATCCCAGCGTGTAGACTGTATTATGAAGCGGAAAGAGGTCTTAAAGCATTTGGAAAAGAAGGCGGAAATAGATATGCTTACAGGACTTTTAAATCGAAGTGCCTGCGTGAGACAAGTAGATGAAAATCTAAATATGCATCGTGATTATGGCTTGTTTCTTATGCTGGATTTGGATCATTTTAAGGTGGTAAATGATTGTTTTGGCCATGATATAGGAGACAAGGTTCTTGTGATGGTTTCGAAATCTTAAAAACTTGTTCGTTCCGATGATATTTTGGGAAGAATCGGAGGAGATGAATTTGTTATTTTTATCGAGGAATTTGGAATGAAGAGGCCATTAAGGAACGTTGTGAAGATATTTTGTAAAAGGTAAAAGAAGGTATAGATAAACTCCTGAATGCCCCTTCCTCCCTTCAGCTTGGCGTTTCTATAGGAATTGCTTTTGCTCCGGAAAACGGAAAAGACTTTTTGGAGCTCTATCAAAATGCGGATGAAGCTTTGTACCATGTGAAAACAGAGGGAAAAGGCGGATATTTTATCTACAAAGAAAAATTGGAAGAAGAACACGCGGCAGCTGGGGGTAATCACTCTTTCCAACATGAGAAGTCGAATAGAAGAGAGGGATTTCAGTTCGGGCGCCTATATGGTGAATTTTAAAAGATTTTTTTGTAGTATTTATCATTTTTATTAAGAGAAGCGGAGAAAGAGGACACATTCCGGTGCAGATGCTTTATGCTTACGGTAGAAGAATCGGATGATGCTGACCGTAGAGGTTTGGAAGAGAGGATGCGCGAGTTTGGCAGTCTTTTTGAACAAAAACCATGCGGAAAAGGAGATGTGATAGTTCGTTATGGAAATAAACAATATAGCTTCTTTTTAGTGGGGGCCAATGAGGCAGGCGGAAAGCTTGCCTTAAATAGAATCATAAATAGAAGAACGGAGGAAGAAAATAGGAAATATCCTCTTCAATACGAATTCAATACATTGATTTCGTGACTGATTTATGAGCAAATTTATCTGAAAAAGGGATAAAAAGTAGTAGTTAAGTAAAAATAGATATGGTCACTCGTGGTCACCTTACCTCCGAAATCTGGCTTCTTTTACCGAAATAAGGCTTCCTGTAGATGCTCAAAGCAAGCAAAACCCCTAGGTTTCAAGCCTTTCCGGCTTCATTCCTAGGGTTTTCATATCATGCAGAAGATGGGAGTTGAACCCACATGAGTGTTACCTCACACGGACCTGAACCGTGCGCGTCTGCCATTCCGCCACTTCTGTGAACTTGAATACTATAGCATTTTTATCGGTCAAGAGGGATGAAATTAAAAATGAAATGGGCAAAAATGAAAAAGTAAATTCTACTGCAAAATGAAAATGACCTATCTTTTTAGTATCTTTTTGGAAAAATTTTTAGATTTTTATTCTTGTTAATGATTTTATTGTTTAATATTGTATACAAAAATGATATTGGAACTTTTTATATTGATTTATAATTATCGCAATGTGTGCTCGCTTCTTGGATTTTTTTAAAGGAGGGGTAGAGGTGAAAGAGTTATTACGTATAGAGCAGATTAGTAAATGCTTTGGAGACTTTTATGCTAATCGAGATATATCACTTGAAGTTCGAGAAGGAGAAGTACTGACCTTACTGGGGAAAATGGTGCCGGAAAATCCACATTAATGAATATTTTGATCGGCTTATATCAACCGACAAGCGGGAAAAATATTTCTGCATGGCAAAGAGCAAAAGGATTGCATCTCCTAAGCAGGCGGTAAAGCTGGGAATCGGGATGGTACATCAGCATTTTATGCTTATTGATGCCATGACGGTATTTTGAAAAATATTATTCTCGGGGGAAAAACGCTCAAAAGGGATATGGATTAATAAAAGAAGCAAGCATGTAAAGAAATTTTTGGATATTTCTAAAAATATGGTTTGGAATTAAATTTAGATGTTCTGATAAGTGAAATTTCTGTAGGAGACAACAGAGAGTTGAAATTGTGAAAGCTGCTGTATCATGGTGCAAAAGCTTTTTGATTTTGGATGAGCCTACAGCAGCTTTAACCGACATAGAAGTAGAAGGTTTGTTTAAGATAATTACAACCCTTAAAGAAGAGGGAAAAAGTGTTATTTTTATCAGCCATAGATGCGTGGAGGTATTAAGAATTTCAGATAGAATATCGGTTCTTCGCCTGGAAAGATTAGTGGGATCCTTAGATTGTCGTGAAGTGGACGGTCCTACTCTTGCCAATGATGATGGGCAAAGAATTAAAAAGAGGAACGATATGAAAAGAAAGTGAAAAATACGGATAGTATTTTACAATTAAAGAATATTAAGTATCACCCGGATAAGAAGCATAATGGCATTAATGATATTTCTTTGGAGGTTCATGCAGGAGAAATTGTCGGAATAGCCGGTGTGGATGGAAATGGACAAACTCAACTTGCGCAACTTATTACCGGTGTGATTCAAGCGGAACAGGGAGAAATCTTAATACAGGGAAAAAATATGAAGAGCTTATCCGTCGAGGATTTTATACGCTCTGGAGTTTCCATGTACCTGAGGACAGAAACCTTCAAGGACTTGTCGGCGATATGAATATATCCGATAATTTGCTCTTTAAATCGCTGGAAGAGGAGCGCTTTAGCGTTGGAAAAGGTTTGTTTCTAAAGAAGAAGGCGATATATATGCCAAGGAGCTTGTAGAGAAGTACGATATTCGATGTTCCGATATAAGCTTGGAAGTAAGAAGTCTTTCCGGCGGTAACCAGCAAAAGGTTATTTTAGCAAGAGAGTTGGAGTCGGAACCAAACTTACTTTGTCATGGTTCATCCAACGAGGGGGTTGGATATTGGTGCAACAAAATTTGTTCATAATCAAATGATTGATGCCAGAGAAAGAGGTGTGGGAATTCTTCTGATCAGTGCGGATTTTGATGAGATTTTTGGAGATGAGCGATAGGATTTTAGTTATTTTTGAAGGACAAATAATGGGAGAATATTCGGGGCAGAATCCTCCGGTAGATAAAATAGGTCTTGCCATGACCGGAAGCAAGGAGGAAGAGCAGAATGATTAATATAAAAAAATATCTAACGGTTTTGCAATTCCTATTTTTCTATTTTTCTTTGCTTTTTGATGGGTGCAGTAATTATGATACTGATTGGTGCCAATCCTCTTATCGCTTTTTCCGCTCTTTTTAAGGGCGCGTTTGGCACTACTGCAGGGAGTCGGCACAACGTTAAATAAAGCGACTCCTTTGATTTTTACAACATTATGTGCCTGTTTCGCTTATAAGTGCGGAGTATATAATCTCGGAGGAGAAGGGCAGTTTTTAATAGGCGCAACATCCGCTTTCTGTGTACTGTATCTGACTTCTTCTCATGGTATTTTTGGTATATTTTTAGCTATATTAACAGGTGCTTTGGCAGGAGGGATTTGGGGGCTGATTCCCGGTATCTTAAAGATTGGGAGAGGCCTGAATGAGATGATTATTTCCATCATGCTGAATTATGTTGCCACCTTTATTTATGGGAGTGATTTATACAAGTTGGATTAGAGATCAGACTATGCCGCAAACTCCGTCTGTTGATAAATCTCTTATGCTTTCACGAGTAATACCGAGTATGCGCTTCACATGGTCATTTATTATAGCCTGTTTAATAGGTTTACTCATGTATTATGTTTTATATCGCACTTCCAGCGGTTTTAAGCTTCGAGCAGTCGGTTTAAATCCCACCGCAAGCAAATTTAACGGTTTTTCCCGTTAAGGCTTTTATTTTATCAAGCTTTATCATTTCCGGCGCTATAGCCGGACTTGGAGGAGCTGCCGATCTTTTAAGAACGCAGTACAGATTAATCAATGGATATGCTTCAGGATATGGATTTGACGGAGTAGCTATGGCCTTGATTGCCCAGCTTCATCCGATTGCCGCTATAGTGGTTTGTATATTCTTTGCGGCTTTGAGAGTCGGTTCCACGTCAATGCAGGTAGCGACCGGAGTTCCCACCAGTGTTTCGGATATTATTCAGGCTCTCGTTATCGTTTTCTCGGTTGCGGGGATGGCATTAACCAAATTACCGGAATTTGAAGCGATTCGACTAAAAAATGTACAAGTCTTTCCGGAAAAAGGAGGTAGATCAATGAGCTTTATTTCCAGTATAGCAATAGCAACGATACGAATGGCTGTACCTCTGATTTTATTGGCCATAGCCGAATTGTATTCTGAAAAAGCCGGAATGGTCAATATCGGCTTGGAAGGTCTTGCAGCAATCGGCGCTCTTTTCGGGTTTATGATCACATATTATACAGGGAATAGCTGGGCGGGTATTCTTTGCGGAGCAGTTGCCGGAGTAGCGGTAAATATGATTTATGCCTATGCTACGATTTCTCTCTGTGCAAATCACATTGTATACGGCATGGCTGTGAATATCTTTGCCCCGGCATTGGCCTCTTTCTCATACAGAATGTCTTTTTGGTACAGGGCAACTCATTAACGCAGATTGCCTTAATGAATGATTTTAAGGTACCCGGTTTTTCCCAAATCCCTATTTTTGGAAAACTGTTGTTTCAATCTACGCCTATGGTATATTTAACCATTTTTCTTGTCCTATTCACTTATATATACTTTGCTAAAAACGAAATCGGGTTAGAACTATTCCGCTGTGGGAGAATTTCCCAAAGCGGCCGCTACAATAGGAATTAATGTAATAAGAATAAAATATATTTCTTGTGTTATTTGTGGAGCACTTGCGGGAATAGGAGGGGCTTATCTGACCACCTGCTATTCCTCTACTTATACAGAAGGAATTGTTTCCGGAAGAGGCTTTATTGCTTTAGCGGCGGTGATATTCGGAAGATGGAACGGGAATTGGCGTATTACTTGCATGCCTGTTTTTCGGTCTTTGCGATGCAATACAGATTCGTCTTCAGGTCGGAAGCAGTGGGCTGCCTTATCAGTTTTTTCAGATGATACCTTATCTTGCGACAGTTGTTGTTTTGGCGATTATTGGATCCAGTAAAGCGGGACCGAAAGCGAATGGCGTAGCTTATAGGAAAGAACAAAGATAGAGGGAGTGCTTAAAGGTATATAAAAATAAGATAGAGGCTATTTGCCGAGTAACTTATTAAAACGAGATACCGCCTGCTCCGCGAGCGATACTCGTTATGCATAAAAAAATAAAAACAAACGAGATCGTACGCTTTGCGAGCGATACTCATTGTGAATCAAAAAGGAGGAATTAGAATGAAAAAATGCTTATCTTTTGTGCTGGCCGTACATTTGGGCTTAGTTTAATGGCTTGCGGCAGTGTTAAGCCGGAAAAGGCGGAAAGTACTTCGCAGAAGGAAAAATGCCGGTGGCGGCGAAAAATAGTAATGCAAAAGTATACTGTCGCTTTTATTTTAGATTGCAGTATTAATGATGGAGGTTGGGGAACTGCTTGCTATCAGGATTTAGTCAATGCTTGTGAAAAAGAATCCGGACTGGAAAAATCGAATATACGGATAACCTGTCTCAGGACGGATTTTACGATGCTATGGTAGCTTACTGTAATGCGGGCGTAAATCTTATCTATGCTCCCGGGGGAGAGTATACGGATGCGGTTTTACAGGTTGCAGATGAATATCCTGATGTTGATTTTGCAATTTTAAACGGAACGGAAGATACACCGGCAAAAGCCAAAAAAATAAAAAATGTTACCGCTCTATTGCCTAATGCGGAGCAGATTGATGGATAGCGGGAGCGTTAGCCGGACTGTGTTCAAAAACAGGAACAGTTGCTTTTATAGGAGGTATGGAACTTACTACAACAACAGCGAAATATAAAGGATATAAAGAAGCGGCCGAATATACAGCTAAGCAAGAGGGAAAGACAGTGAAGGTTTTGGATGCGGTTTATGCGAATTCTTTTGATGATTCTTCTAAAGGAATTGAATTTGCCAACGCCATGATGGAACAAAATGCCGATGTCTTCTTTTGGAGATGCTTCCGCAGTGGATTCGGGTGCTCGTCAAGCCATTGATGAACATAATAAAGCAAAGGGCAGTATAGAGGTTTTTGATATTGCGCAACCGGCTGATATTTTTGGGACAAAAATGACTGTATCATAGGCTCTCAGATCACTCGATAATTCTTCCTTGATAGAACTTTGTTTTTAAAGTTATTCAGGAAGATAAATTTGGTGGAGAAGTGCTGTATGGAGATTTACAGAACGGTGTTGTTTTCGGTAGGAAAATTAAATAATATTCTACCGGATGACGTAAAAAGTAAATATCAAACTTACATGATCAAATTAAAAACCGGAAATTTTTATGAAATAAGAGGATAGCTTATGAGTTATAAACCGCATGAATATTATTTGAGAAGGTGTATCGAGGTATCCAGTCCTCAAGAGCGCATGGGAATACTCCTTTTTGGCGCGATTCTTGTTGATGAAGAGGGAATATTCTTCTGGAACAGGAAAAACATTGAGATTACTCGAACAAGATTGTACAGGGCATGCGGAAACCACTCTTGCCAAACGCGCTTCTGCACTGTATTCAAAAGATTTTTGAGAAAATGTACTCTATATACCACTGCAGAGCCTTGCGTGATGTGCACCGGAGCAATTTATTGGTGTAATATTGGAAGAATTGTTTATGCTATGACGGAAAAAAGACTGCTTGAATTAACAGGAAACGATGTGCAAAATCCTACCTTTGCGATGCCGTGCAGAACAGTGATTGCTGCGGGACAGAAGGATATTGCCGTTTTGGGGACCATTTGCGGAATTGGAAGAAGAGGCCGCAAAAGTTCATGACGGATATTGGAATTCCCCAAATAACAGCAAACTTTTATGATTTTGAAAAATGTTAAATTAAAAAGTGTAGAAAGGAAAAGGAAGATATTAGCTCTTTTGCCGGGAAAGTTTGTGATAGATTAGTTAGCAGACTCTCACATGCAATTAAGAAGTAAAATGGAGGCTTGATGCAAAAATCCAGCCTCCATTTTTACTGGCGCCCAGCGGTGCACGTCCCTAGCGCAGAGGTGTGGACTCGAACCCACGCGCCCTTGCGGACAAACGGTTTTCAAGACCGCCTCGTTATGACCACTTCGATACCTCTGCAAACGAACTTTTTAGAGTAAAGCAATCTTCACTTTTGTCAAGACTATATTAAGATTTTGCCACTTTGCCAGCAAATCGAAGATTTGCTATACTTCATTGCCAGTAAGTTAGATTGTAAAGGGAGGCATCGTATGTCTGAAAGAGAAAATAGAAGGCAGGAGATATATCCCTCAGAAACAGAAATCGCCTTTTCTTTTCGGTGATTTTTACATTATGTTTTGCCCTATCTTCTTATCAACTCATGCATTCTTTTTCTTGCTCTGGCAAGCCCTAAGTTACAGGTTAATGACCCTCACGGAGCATAGCGGTGACAAGAGTCTTCCGTTCTGGTGCATGTCGATTCTCTTTTGCCGATTAAGAATTTCACGGCCAAGCTGGAAGGAGAGGAACTGCCTTATACCAAGGAAAAATAAAAACTATATTATTCCTATAAAGAGTAATGGCAATTTGCGTATCAGCGTTACTTCACTGAATGGGATGATGAAGATAGAAAACAGCCAAAATCAACAGTTTTGATGAGAATCCGCCCGTGATTGATGAGGGATAATGTTGTCCCTAGGATCCGGCTATCTTGAATTCACGGTGAGTGACAGTCAGTCAGGTGTGGACTTTGACTCTATTTACGGGATCGATAAGGACGGAACAATTTAAAGCCGACACAAACGGAAGAAGCAAGCGGAAAAGTGGTTTTTCTTTAAAAACGAACAGCATTACTGGTTTACGTCTCCGATAAGGCCGGAAATCAAATCAGCGGCAATTTCACCTTGAAGATTCGCCTTATCCGAAGACAAAAAGCGGATTCGGAAGAAGAGTCCGGGGAAGGGTTAGGAATGCATGAGGATACCGACTCCAAGACCTCGACCAAAACCGAAACAAGAGAGAGCAATAAATCTGAAGGTGAATTCAGATAGTAAAAAGGAAACAGAATCAAGCGCGCAGTCGAAAAGTAAGTCGAGTGCAGCAGCCAAAGGGCAAATCGAGTACGGAGTCAAAAAGCAAGTCGAATGCAGAGCCGAAAAGTAAATCGAATGGGAAAAACAAAAAGAATAATTAATGGGACAGCTTTGTGATGCGAAGTGGTTAAGGTGTATAAACGCTTTATCTTTAAGCGGAGAGGACGCATTCGTTTTTGATTTATTTTACGGATAGCAGAGAAAGCTTCAAAAAGAGAAGGGAATCTCTTTTTGGGGCTTTTCATGGACATTTTTCACTACCTATGATAAAATTGTTAGAAGAATCTTGGAGAAAATGTAGGAGGAAAAATGAATAAGGAAATAGAATCAAAGGCAATTAACAGTATCCGTATACTATCTGCGGACGGAATACAAAAAGGCGAATTCCGGACATCCGGGCTTACCTCTTGGTGCGGCTCCCGTCTGCATATACGCTCTGGTCAAAGTTTCTGCACTTTGATCCCACTCATTTACAGTGGGAAAACAGAGATCGCTTTGTTTTATCTGCCGGCCACGGATCCATGCTTCTTTATTCCTTATTGCATTTGTTTTCTTGCGGATTAAAGAAGATTTAATGTCGTTTAGACAGATGGGCTCCTTAACCCCCGGACATCCTGGAATACGGTCATACTATGGGCGTTGATGCAACAACCGGTCCGCTTGGTGCCGGGCTTGCCATGGCGGTCGGATTTGCTATGGCAGAGAGTCATCTTGCCGCAGAATTTAATAAAGAAGGTTTGGCTTTAGTGGATCACAGAACTTATGCTCTCTGTGGAGACGGTCGCTTTATGGAAGGGATTTCTTCGGAAGCGCTTTCCTTAGCAGGAACGTTGAATTTACATAAGCTTACCATTCTTTATGATTCCAATCATATCTCTATAGAGGAAATACGAGATTGCGTTCACCGAGAATGTAGAGAAGCGCATGGAGGCATTCAGCTTTAAGACGCTTACCGTGAAGACGGAAATGATGTAGAAGCTAGTTTCTTATGCGCTTAAAAAGGCTGAGGAAGATACGACTGCGCCCTATTTCATTACGATTAAAAACAGAAATCGGTTATGGCGTACCCTAATAGGCAGGAAAGGCTTCGCTCACGGGGAACCTTTTGGGGAAGAGAATATTAAAGAGATAAAAGCGCGTTTCTTCATTGGGAGTATGAAGAGGCATTTTATATTCCGGAAGAGGTTTATGCACATTATCAAAGCTTTTAGTAGAGGAAAAAGAAGAAATCTTATATTGCTTGAAGGCTGTTTTGGAAGAGTGCCAAAAACTATCCTGACGATTATGAGAAATATTTGTCCACCATGATAAGAAAAAAGGTTTTGGATCTTCTGCATGACAAAGCACTTTGGGAGAAAGTGGAAAAAGCGGAGGCAACAAGGAAATTCCTCCGAGGGAAATACTGCAGATGGTAAAGGATAGAGTACCGAATCTTTTTCGGCGGATCTGCGGATCTCGCGCCCTCTACAAAAACGGAGATGAAAGGAGAAGGATTCTTCTCAAAAAGATAACAGGTTAGGGAAAAATATTCATTTCGGTGTAAGAGAACTGGCGATGGCAGGGATTGCCAACGGAATCTTGGTTGCACGGCGGATATCGCTCTTGTGCTTTCTACCTTCTTTGTGTTTAGTGATTATATTAAACCCATGGCAAGGCTGGCTGCTTTGATGAAACTTCCCCAGATTTATATTCTTACCCATGACAGCATCGGGGTAGGGGAAGACGGTCCGACGCATGAGCCTATTGAGCAGCTTGCTATGCTCCGTTCCACCTCGAACTTTAGAGATGTTTCGACCGGCTGACAGGCAGGAGACTGTCGCAAAGCATGGTTCTCCGCGCTACAGTACGGATTGTCCTACGGCTATTGTTTTAAGCAGGCAAAATTTACCGCAACTATGTCAAGACGGAAAAGAAGCATTAAAGGTGCTTATATTCTTTCGATTCCGAAAAACGCCGGAGTTCATCTTTATTGCAACCGGTTCGGAGCTGGAACTTGCGGAAAAGGCTGGTGAAGTATTGCGAGAAGAAGGAAAGGCAGTTCGTGTTGTTTCCATGCCTTCCATGGAGATTTTTGAAATGCAGGGAGGAATATAAGGAAAAGATTCTTCCTTCTTCCGTGGAAAAGAGAAATCTCGGTGGAAGCTCTTTCTTCCTTCGGATGGGGAAAAATATGTCGGACTTAAGGGAGCATCCCCTGTCTATGGACAGCTTTGGCGCTTCCGCCCGGCAAAGGGAATTGTTCACCCACTTCGGTTTCACGGTAGAGAACTTGCTTTAAGCTTGCTAGGTCCTTATAAAGTGTCGCTTAACACTCCTGATGCAGAGACAATCTATCAGCTTTTAAATCGATTAATTTTGTGAGATAAATGGAGAGTGCTGATAGAAGTACAAAAAGAAAGCTGAAATAAAAAGAAGAATAGAAAATGCAAAGAAGAATAGAAAATGCAAAGAAGAATAGAAAATGCGAAGAAGAATAGAAAATGCAAGAAGAAGAAATGAAAAGAAAATAGATAGAAAAGGAGAGTGTAATGAAATTTTTATTGATACCGCAAATGTGGGAAGAAATTCGTGAAGCTTTATGATATGGGGATTATTTGCGGTTGTACAACCAACCCTTCCTTATTGCCAAAGAGGGAAGAGATTATACGGAGACATTAAAGGAGATAGCCTTTTGGACGGCCCTATTTCCGGAGAAGTGAAAGCGGATACTGTTAAAAAGCGGAAGACATGATTAAGGAAGGAAGAGAAATTGCATCCCTTTCTAAAAATATGGTCGTTAAGATTCCCATGACGGAAGAAGGCTTGAAAGCAGTTAAGGTTCTGTCACAAAAAGAAGGAATCAAGACCAATGTTACTTTTGATTTTTCCGCTACACAGGCTATTCTTGCGCCTAGGGCGGGAGCGAGCTATGTCTCCGTTCCTGGAAGATTGGATGATATTTCTTCGGACGGTCCTCATTTTAATAGAAGATATTATGGAGATTTTCTCTATGTATCCGGAGATTGAAACCGAAGTTATCTGTGCATCCGTGCGTCATCCCATTCATGTGCAGGAGTGTGCAAAGACCGGTGCGGATATTGCTACGGTTCCGTTTAAGGTTTTAAAACAGATGATACATCATCCCTTTAACGGATATTGGAATAGAAAAATTCATTGCGGATTATAAAAGGGCGTTTCTCTTTAAGTCGTAAAAGCAAGCTGTAAAAACAGGAGAGAATCTTTTTCTTTGAGATTGACACTCTTTTCACAAGAAAGTATAGTGAAAAAGAGTGCAATTCTAAATGAATGAGAGATAAACAAATGGAAAGAAAAAGAAATTTCGCAAGCGGTTATTCAGCGTTTGCCAAGATATTATCGATATCTGGAAGATCTGATGGATCAGAATATAGAACGTATCTCCTCGGGAGAATTATCTCGCAGGATGCATTTGACAGCTTCGCAGATTCGACAGGATCTCAATAATTTTGGGGGCTTCGGTCAGCAGGGCTATGGATACAATGTGAGAAACTTACATGATGAGATTGCCAAAAATATTAAAGATTGATAAGGTCATCCCATGATAATAGTTGGAGCCGGTCATTTGGGATTGGCTCTGGCTAATTATACGAATTTCCGGAAGAGAGGTTTTACATTAAGGGCATTTTTGATAAGAATCCGGAAATAATCGGACGAGAGGTCTGTGGAGTAAAGGTCTATCCTATGAGCGAAATGGGGGCAGTGGTTCAAAGAGAAGGAATCCGTCTTGCTGCGCTCTGTATTCCGAAGGTCAGCGGCGGTCAAGATTGTTGATGAACTTATTTCCTATGGTGTGGACGGCTTTTTGGAACTTCGCTCATGTGGATCTTGAAGTGCCAAAGCATATCGTCGTCGAGAACGTGCATCTTTCAGAAAGCTTGATGCGACTATCTTATCGTGTTTTTGAGGATTAATGATGAAAATATCTGTGGGCTCCGATATTCTGGAAATCGCTCGTGTAGAGCGTTTGCAAGAAAAATCCGGATTGGATAGAATATTCACAGAAGAAGAACGCCGGCAAAGTGAGGGAAGAGCTTCTCGCCTAGCCGGTGATTTTAGTGTGAAAGAAGCTATTGCTAAGACCTTTGGCACAGGAGTAAGAGATTTTTCTCTTTTGGACATAGAGGTTCTAAGGGATAAATTGGGGAAGCCCTATGTAAAACTTTATGGAAATGCATTAAAAATCTTTCGAGAGCTTGGGGGAGAGAAAGTTGAAGTCAGTATTTCCAATACCAAAACACTTGTCCTTGCCACAGCAATACTTATTCATAATAAGTATCGCTCGCAAAGCGTGCGGTATCTCGTTGATCAGTCAAGAGCAGAAATGATAAGGTCAACTATTTTTTGCCATCCCCAAAAAGAAACTTTTTCTCATAAAGGTTCTTATGGAACGGTGGAGATTTTTCCGGTAAAAAGGAATGGCCGGAGCGGCTGTTTTTCCGCGCTGGCGGCATATCGTGCGGGTGCAGGCCTTGTGCATGTAGTGACAGAGGAAGAGAATAGAACTGTTTTTACAAATCAAGGTTCCTGAAGCAATTGTTAAGGACATTTCAACCATAGATTTGAAGGAACGTGTATATAAGAAAGAAGTTCTTTTGTTCGGACCCGGAATCGGAACCGGGAAGGATAGGGCGTCGCTTCTACTTCGTCTTTTAAAAATTGTAAGGCTTTTCCTCCGGAATATCTTATTTTGGATGCGGATGTTCTCAATATGATTGCAGAAGATACAGTACTGGAGGAAGAACTTTTCTGCTATTGCTTATGATTTCCCGGTTATTTTGACTCCGCATGTAAAGGAGTTTTCCAGGCTTTGTCACTCTTCTCTGGAAGACGTCATGGAAAAAGAGAGGAGTTGGGAAGAAAAATATGCAAATGAGCATCATTGTATTTTTAATTTTGAAATCCTGTGATACAATGGTTTTTGCGCCATTTTCCGCCAAGAAAGAGGTTCAGGAAGAAGGAAAAATCATAATCAGGGAGTCCCTGCCCTTCCTAAGTAAGGGGGATCAGGGGATATTTTTGCAGGATTTTTGGCAGGGCTTTTATGTGTGTTGAAAGAAAGATATAAGGATCTGCCGGCGCGTGCACTTGCTTTTTTCAAGCGTCCTGCCTTCCGTACTTATTCAGGTGAGGGGAGGAAAGCTGGCAGCTGGAAGAAGAGGGAGAACATGCTGTTATGGCAAGGGATCTTCCTCAATACTTTGCCCTTGCTATGGAAGAATTTATAGAAAAGGAAGACAGGGAAGATGACAGATAAAAAGTTACGACAGGACTTATGCCATTGTGGATTTGGATAGGATTCGGGAAAAATCTTCGCCTTTGTAAGGGAGAGGTGCGTATCGGCACAGCATTTTGTGCAGTAATAAAAATGGATGCTTACGGGCACGGCATGGTGGAAGTGGCGAAAGCGATAGAGAGTGAATGTGCTCTCTTCGGCGTGGCAACCATAGAGGAGGCGATTACCTTAAGAAAGGCCGGTATAGAAAAAAATATCCTGGTTCTCGGTGTTGTCCCCGAAAGTCAATATGAATCTTTATTTGATTACCGGGTAATGCCAAGTCTCTTTTTACCATGAGGCAAGTCGAAAAAAATCGAAAAATAGCGAAGAAGAGAAAACAAAATTAGCGGGACATATTGCACTGGACACCGGAATGGGAAGAATAGTATACAGGTAGAGGAAGAAGAGGCTTTGGAGATTGCTCTTTCTATTTTACGAAGTCCCTTTATTGATGTGGAGGGATTTTTCCCACTTTGCGTCCCTGTGATGAGGTGGATAAGGCTTATACCTTGAAACAACAAAAACGCTTCCACAATTTTTTGGAAAGTTTGAAGAAAGAGGGCTATACAATTCCTCTGTGTCATATTTCGAATTCAGCGGGGATATTGGAAGATATCGGTACGGAGTACAATATGGTGCGGACGGCATCGCGCTTTACGGGATTTATCCTCTTCGGAAGTGAGAAAGGACCTGCCCATCAAGATGGCACTTTCCTGGAAGGCGAAAATTTCTCATATAAAGACTGTCCTGAAGGGAGAGGGATTTCCTACGGCTCCGCTTTTTGTGACGGATAAGGAAATGCGGATTGCCACGATTCCGGTGGGCTATGGAGACGGTTATCCCAGGATACTTTCCGGAAAGGCGGAGGTCATTATCAGCGGAAAGAAATGTCCTATTTTAGGCAGAATCTGTATGGATCAGTTTATGGTAGATGTCAGTGATGTAGATGTAGCTCTTTTCCAGGAGGTGACACTTCTTGGTGAAGAGGGAGAAGAAACAATCCGTCTTTATGATTGGGAAAAATTCGGTGTCTTTCCTTATGAGTTCTTATGTGGCCTTGGAAATCGTGTTCCTCGCGTGTATTATAGTGGAAAAAAGTGGATAGGCACATTTGATCCGCAGTCTAACTTGCATGTTGATGAGATTTCTTAGCTTATCATAATCGGGATAACACAGAAGTGCTTTTGTCTTTTCTTTACAGAAATGACAGGGATTTCTATCTTATATTTATTCTGTCAAAGATGAATCTAAACAGGTATTCTGAAAAAAACTTGCTAAGAAAAGAGAAAAATAGGTACACTAAGAAAAATTAGAGGAGAGAGTATGTCAGGCCATTCAAAGTTTTCCAACATTAGAGCAAAAAAAGAAAGAATGATGCGGCAAAGGGAAAGATTTTCACGATTATCGGTCATGAACTTGCCCTTGCGGTAAAGCAGGGGGAGCGGATCCGAACAGTAACTCAAAGCTTCGTGATGTCATTGCCAAAGCTAAAGCAAAACAATATGCCGAACGATACCATTCAAAACGGAATTAAAAAGGTCACGGGAGCGCTGATGCGGTAAATTTCGAGGAAATGCAGTATGAAGGTTACGGTGTAAACGGTGTAGCCATTATCGTAAAGGTATTAACGGATAATAAGAATCGTTCCGCGGCGGATGTTCGTTCCGCTTTCACAAAGGGAAAAGGAAGCCTTGGAGCACAGGGGTCCGTCATCCTTCCTTTGAAGAAAAAGGGACAGATTATCCTAGATAAGGAAGTGATGGAGGATCTGATAAGGACTTTGACGCCCTGATGGATATCGCGATTATGGCAGGAGCGGAAGACCTTATTGATCGTGATGACAGTTATGAAATTATCACGAGCCCGGCTGATTTTTCTGCGGTGCGGGAGAATTTGGAAAAAGAAAATATTCCCATGGTTGAAGCCGAGGTCGTGATGATTCCCGGAAATACTGTTTCCGTGACAGAGGAAGAAGCGGTAAAGAGTTTAAGAAGAACACTTGACTTATTGATGCATCCGATGATGTGCAGAGTGTTTATACAAATTGGGAAGAAGAATAAAAGTCCCGGAGGAGCTTAAAGCTCTTCCGGGATTTTTCGGTGTAACCAGGATAGAATAGTTTTGGTGGTAGATGACAAAAGCCCGGGAGCGCCACCCACGACCTTTTTCAGATTTTTCTTTCCGTATAGTCGACTTCCACCTTGGCACTTTCTTTTTCTGAAGAGAAATAGGCGGCAAGTTCTGCGGCTTCTTCAAAGAGACGGTCGGGGAGTTCTTCCAGACTTTTTCCTTCTGTTTTGGCAATGACGTGGAGCCGGCAGAACCCTTTACATGAAACCAAAAATCTTTTCCTTCCGCAATCTGAAAACTGACTATTTCGTTTTTGGTAATTGTTCTTTCCTACATAAAGAAGGTAGCCATCGGAAGAACGGAAGATTCTGGGAGAGGATTTGTCCTCCTTTCGCTCCTTTTTCTTTTTGGGGAAATCGGCTCATATAGCCGTATTCTCCCATTCTCTTCGAATATCATCTAAGTCTTCTGCATTTTCTGCGGTGGCAAGACTGTTTACTATGGATTGCAGGTGCTCCAGTGTGTTTTTGCTTTCCCTTTACCTGCGTAGAAAGATTCCTTTCCGTGCGTTTTGCCTTATCGTACTTATCAAAATATTTTTCGCATTTTCAATTGGGCTTAAACTTTCCTCTAAGGGAATATGTTCCTCTTTGTCCGTTATAATAGTTTTCTCAGATCAGTTCTTTTCTCCGCCTTTAAGACTGTATCCGTAAGTGGTGAGTAACTCGCCAAAAGATTCGAAAAACGCTCTTTTTTTCTCCGTATCCTTTAACTGCTTCTCCTGCAAGCTGAGCTTTTTACTGACGCGCTCTAAAAGAGTGCTCGCATTGTTTTTTTCAAGTCTGCGGATTTTTGGCGGACACGATCTTCTTTCTCCTTTCCTCCGTAGTAAAACGTGAGAAGTTCGGAGGAGAGTGAAAAGATTTCAACGTGAAAAGGCGGATTCCCGCCATACTGTCGAACGGGAATCGCAGAAAAATCAAAAGGATTTTCCGTTTTCGTAGAGAATCTGCGGAGTAAAATCTCCTTCACGAATCCGCTTCCTAAGCCGAAGAATAGCATCGGAAAGCTTTTTCATAGTCCAATGAAGACATGCGACCTAATTTCTGCTCTTGGGGAAGACCGAGTATCTAAGGAGATTTCTCTGCCGACAGTGGACTTAAGCCGGAAAAAGCTTTGGAAAAAGAAGATCGGAAAGATTTTCCATACCGGAATCTCTTTCGGTATTTGGATTTTTATTTTCCAGAAAAGTTTGTAAACTTTCCAAGGAAAGCATAATAGATTTTCTTTTTGAATTGGTCGGGAATAAAATATTTCCTTCCGGGTAAAACCTCTCGAACGGAGGATTGTGCAGAGGAAATTCGCTTTATGGCATCGAGAATGGTAAAAATCTTCTTTTAATAGAATGATATTTGAATATTTTCCCATGATTTCTATCGAAAGATATTTTATACCTATGTCGCCAAGTTCGTCTCTATGGGATATATGGAGAAGCAGTACTGCTCTAATCCTTGTTCCGGTAAATTTCTGGAGGCCTGTGTGATATCTTGAATTAGTCCGTTTCCGATATGCTTTTCTTAGTGCCATACAAAAGTTCGGCGCAGTAAGAGGAGCCGTCTTTCCCTTGTCACTTAAGTAAACTAAGGGAATTGAGGGATTGGCGGAAAGGTGGAGAAAGAACTCGTCGCTTTTCCTTTTAATTGTGAGTTGTATTTCATCTTTTTCACTTTGTACAATTTTACTGATTTTTCCCCTGAAATTGTAGTCTTGAACTCGGAAACTAAAAGCTGATAAAAAAATAAACCGTCAAATGCCATAAAAACCACCTTTTATTCTTGAAAAAGAAACTTGCCCTTGTTATCATTAAAAATTAAAGGAACGAATCCAACTTGTGTATTTCTAAGGATAGGATAAAGAGGGAAAAAAACACAAGGGAAAAAGGAGAGGGTAAAGAATGAAAAGCATGACCGGTTTTGGCAGAGCCAGTTCCAGTGAAAACGGGCGTGATGTCACGGTGGAAATTAAGTCGGTGAATTCCCTGATTTTTGGATTTAAGTTTTCGTCTTCCGAGAACTTTCCAGGCGATGGAATTAAAAATTAGACAGATAGTAAAGGAAAGTATTTCGAGAGGTAAGGTAGAGGTATTTCTTTCTGTGGAAGATGGTGTGGAGAGAGAAAAGAAACCCTCGTGAACAAAGTTTTAGCGGAAAGATATAAAGCGGAAATCACGGAGCTTTGAAAAACTTGGGGCTTCCCTGCTCCTTAAATGCGGAAAAGAATTTTTCTTTTTATCCCGAAGTTTTTCGTCTTGCAGAGGAAGAAATGGAGGAGGATGAGGAAGCATTAATTGCCGTTGTAAAGAAGGCTGTAGAGGAGTTTGTGCATTCCCGCTCAGAGGAAGGGGAGAAGCTTAAGGCGGACTTGGAAGCAAAGCTTGCCGAAATGGAAGGCTATATTGCTTTTTTTAAGGAAAGAGAACCCGAAATTCGTCTGCAATATGAAAAACGCCTGCGGAAAAATAGAGGATTGTCTTGAAGGACATAATATCGATGAAGGAAGGCTTTTAGAGGAAGTTGCCATTTTTTCCGATAAGGTGAGTACGGATGAGGAAATTACCAGACTGGACAGTCATGTAAAACGTGCCGGAGTTTTAGTTAAGGAAGAAGAAGCTGTGGGTAGAGATTTGGACTTCCTTATGCAGGAGATGAACAGAGAGAGTAACACTATTTTTATCTAAGGCAACGGATTTGGAAATTAGCAATATTGCTTTAAAAGCGAAGAATTGTATTGAGAAGATGAGAGACAGATACAAAATATAGAATAGAAGAGGGAAAAATGGAAAAAGGGATTTTGGTTGTGGTTTCAGGTTTTTCCGGTGCGGGAAAGGGAACCATTATGAAAAAAATTACGGAGAAGTATGATAATTATGCCTTGTCTATTTCAGCGACTACAAGAAGTCCAAGAAGGCGAAGCAGAGGGAAAATCCTATTTTTTCGTGAGTAAAGCGCGTTTTGAAGAAATGATAGACCGCGATGAACTTGTGGAGTATGCAAAATATGTGGGATAATTATTACGGAACTCCCCGAAAAATTTGTAGAGGACTGTCTAAATCAAGGCAAAGATGTGATTTTGGAGATTGAAATTCAAGGAGCTCTAAAAATCAAGAAGAAATTTCCTGAAAGTCTTCTGATTTTTATGACACCGCCTTCTGCGGAAGAACTTCGAAAAAGGCTAATAGGGAGAAATACTGAGGATGAAGCGACGATAAATAAGCGTCTGAGCCGAGCGATGGTAGAGTCGGAGGGTGTGGAGGCTTATGATTACGTCTTGGTGAATGCGGATATTGACACTTGTACGGAAAAACTGCATAATCTAATTCGTGCGTCTCACGATAGAGTGGAAGCGCATTTGGATTTGATAGAAAAAATCAGAAAGGATTTAAGGAGGATAGAAGATGCTACGTCCAACATATAACGACTTAATAGATTCTATGAATAAGAATAGAGAAGAGGGAGAATTGGAAGTGCAGTCTCGCTATTCTGTAGTCATTGCCAGCGCAAAGCGGGCAAGACAAATTATTGACGGAGATGCGCTGCTTGTGAAGGCGGAGGAAGGCAGAAAGCCACTTTCCGTTGCTATTGAAGAGATTTCCAAGAATCTGGTTAATGTAGAAAAAGGCTTGGATTATGAAGAAGAGCCTATTCACAGTCAGGACACTGCAGAGTCTTATCCTCATTTCGTACAAGATGAGGAGTATGAGGATGAAGATGTAGAAGAGGAAGAAGGAGCCGACGAGGAAGAAGCGGATTCCGAAAGTGAAGAAGAGTATGCGGAAGGAAGCGGGGAAGAAGACGACTATTCCGACGGAGATTATTCTTCCGACGGTGAGGAGTAATGAAGCTGTATTTGGAAAGCCTCGGATGCGATAAAAACCGAGTGGATTCGGAGAAGCTCTTATCGGAGTTATTGGGAAAAATATGACGGAGCCGAGGTGACCTTTGGATCCGTCCGAAGCGGATATTGCGATTGTGAATACCTGCTCGTTTATCGGACCGGCTAAAGAAGAGAGCATTAATACCATATTGGATTTAGCTGAGTATAAGAAAAGCGGAAGACTGAAGAAACTGATTGTTGCCGGCTGTCTGGTGGAACGATATAAGGATGAAATACGGAAGGAACTTCCCGAGATAGATGAGATTGCCTCTGTAAAAGACTATGTTCGTCGTCTCGATTCGCAGATGAAGAGAGTAGAGAGCGGAGAGCGATATACCCGCTATTTGAAAATTGCTGAAGGTTGTGATAAGTACTGCAGTTATTGTATTATTCCCCGTCTTAGGGGGCATTTTCGTTCCATTCCTATGGAAATGGTTTTGGAAGAAGCAAGAGAACTTGTAAAAAGACGGTGCGAAAGAACTGATTTTGGTGGCACAGGAGACGACTCTTTACGGAACTGATCTTTACGGGGAAAAAGAGCCTGCATCTTTGGTCGTGCCCTTTCCGAGATAGAAGGATTGGTTTGGATTCGGGTTTTATACTGCTATCCGAGGAAATAGAACTTCCACTCATGGAAGAGATTCGTGATAATCCAAAAATCTGTCATTATCTGGATTTGCTGATTCAGCATTCTTCCGATAGGATTTTTGAAAGCCATGAACCGGAAAAACGCGGAGAGAAGAGTTAAAAGAAAAAGATAGCTCTTCTTCGGCGAGAAATTCCCGATATTTGCCTACGGACAACTTTTTGATTACCGGCTTCCCGGAGAAACGGAAGAAGATTTTCAAGATGTCCTTTCCTTCATTACGGAAGAACGTTTTCGACAGGCTGGGTGTCTTCCCATACTCTCAAGAGGAAGGAACCCCTGCGGCAAGTATGGAGAATCAGATTCCGGAAAGTGTGAAAGAACAAGAGGCTTTCCCGTATTATGGAATTGGCAAAGAGGAAATTGCGTTCCAAAAAGGCTGAGGAACAAAGGGGCAGGATTTTAAAGGCACTTATTACGGGCTATGACGAGGAGGAAGGCAGAGTCATTCTTCGATCGTATATGGACAGCCCGGAGATTGACAGCTTTATTTTTGTAGAAGGTCCGGAGAGAGTCAGCGGAGATTTTGTCCGGGTGAAAGTAGTGGATACGGAAGGCTATGATTTAATAGGAGAGTATTGTGAATCTTCCCAATAAATTGACAATTCTTAGGGCCTTAATGGTTCCAGTGTTTGTATTTTTTTATCTTGTATCCGGCGGAACAGGAAATGCTTTTTCCGTCTGATTGCGTTATTCTTGTTCTGCGCAAACCTCTTTACGGACTATCTGGACGGGCATATTGCAAGAAAAAGAAATCTGGTCACCAATCTCGGTAAATTTATGGATCCCTTGGCAGATAAATTACTGGTTTGTTCGGCATTAATCTGTATGATTCCTTTATCAAGGCTTCCGGCGTGGTATGTGATCATCCTCATTTCCAGAGAATTCATCATTTTCGGTTTTCGTTTGATTGCCGTGGAGCAAAATGTGGTGATTGCCGCATCCTATTTCGGAAAGTTGAAGACAGTCAGCCAGATGGTGATGATTATTCTCCTCATTTTTACAGCTTCCTGCCTTACATTTTGTCAATTTGCTTTTTTTATTTATCTGTCTTTAATTTTAACCATTGTTTCACTTATTGATTATTTATATAAAAAAATCGGAAAGTCGCAAGAAGGAGGCTTTTTAATGGAGAGAAGAAAAAGGAAAAGGAACTCCGTTACCCTATTGATGCGACCCTTGAAGAGCAGGGTGGTCTTTCTTTTGAAAAACGCAAAGAAAACAATCACTACGGCTGAGAGTATAACCGGGGGCTGTTTCCGCCGCCATCACCTCGGTGGAAGGAGCTTCGGATTGCTTCAAAGTAGGATATGTAACTTATTCCAATAAATCGAAGCGCAAATTGCTTTCCGTGAAAAAGGAGCTCTTTGCGAAAGGAAGGCGCAGTATCGGCCTCTACGGCGAAAGAAATGGCAATCGGTGCCATGATGGAGTCGGAGGCGGATTTAGCGTTGCTCTCACCGGAAATGCCGGACCTACTGCATTGGAAGATAAAGAGGTAGGCTTTAGTCTATATTGCGGTTTGTGCCGGAGGAAAAACCAAGGTTCTGGAGTTCCATTTTTACGGGAAATAGAAAAGAAGTTCGGGAGCAAGCTGTGATGCGGCTTTGCAAATGGTCAGAACCTATCTTACGGAAAAGAAATAATGCGTTTATCTAAGGATTTATGCTTCGGGAATAGAGCTAAAAATATATTCCTACCCTCATGGAAAAATTTGAGAGAAGGGCGCACAGCCCATGGCTTATCTGGTTTATAGCGGATACGGAAGCAATTTATTCGAGTTTTATTCTTCTTCCATGCTGAAGATGAAAAACTTTCCCAGAAAAAGGGGATGAGATTCTCGGGATAGCTCTACGGGTAAGGATGCGCCCAATTGGTATCGATGATGAGTCTTAAGAAGCTGAGAGGAGGAGAAATGCTCATCGTTTTAACGATTCTCAAATATCTCTTATTGATTCTTCTTTTTGCTTCTGCTTCTTCTCTTCCTGTTTTTCTTTTATTTGTCCCCTTTCGTTACAAATTGGACGGGAAGAAGGAAAGGGAGGCAGAGCATCCGAGAGGGGAGTTCTCCCTGCGTTTTCCTCTCATGCACTTTCAGGCAAGCTATCAAGAGGAAAAACTGAGTTACTCCGGAAAGATTCTTTTCTTCACGATTTTTGAGGAGGAAAAAGAATGAAAGGAATAATCGGAAAAGGGAAGAAGATTCTTCGGGGAGAAACTGAGAAGCTTCCAAGAAGTTCTTGAGGCCATAAAAGAGCTTGGCAAAGAAGAATCAAGGAGATGATAGCCCTCGTTTTACGCGAAACGCTCCGTTTTTAAAGACTTGTCGGATTCGAAAGGCAAAAAGGAGAGTTCTATTTTTGCAATAGAAGATCCTTTATACCATGGGACAGGCTTTAGAAGGTTTACTACTTTTTATCCGCTTGTACCGGATAAAATCAGACTTGTTCCGGAGTTCGGAGACAGTTATTATAGGAAAGATTCGTATAGAGGGAAGAATACGGCTGATTCATTTGTTGATTCTTTTCGTTCGACTTTTAAAAAATAAACAGTTCCGAAAATTAGTCATGAAGGGAGAGAAGCATGGCAAATAACAATACAAAAGAGCTTATTCAAGAGCTATTTTCAAGGGATGGACGGCTTTTGTGCAGTCCAAAAACCGTTGTCGGAGAGCCGATTAGCTGGGAGATACTGTTCTCATTCCTCTTATGGAGCTTTAGTTACGGAATGGCCAGCGGTGCTTTTTGTTAAAAGAAAAACAACAAAAAGGGGGACGGCGGTGCCGGGGGCTATGAGTTCAAAAATCAGCCCTGCGCTGATAAGCTTGTGATTCAAAAATGGAAGGACGAAGTTGATTCGGGTGAAAAATGAGGGATGCTCCAAGATTATAGACATGATTCCGGATGCTATTGATAAAAATTACCGGGGAAATAAGGTCAGTGAAGAAGCGGAAAGTAAGGGACAGGAGGCTTTTGGACTCTATGGTTCAAGCGGAGAAAAAGCAGAAAAAAGGAAGAAAAAGAATCTATACAGTTCTTCTCGGAGGAGAAGACGCTACCGATGATGCTGATTCTGCTCCGGATGTCATCGATATAGACCTGAGTGATTTTTGAAGAATAAAAAGCGATTATTCCCAAAAATGAATTTTAGAAACTTACTTTATGATGTTTTTCTTGGTCTTTTGTGCCTTTTGTGGTTTTTAAATTTTGCGCTTGCAATCTAAATTCATTTTTGCTATAGTACTATAGTCGCTGTGAAGCAGTGGATTTTTAAAAGAGGAGGTGCAATCATGGCTAGTGTGCTATTTGCGAGAAGGCAGTACATTTCGGGAATCAAGTAAGCCATTCACATAGAAGATCAAACAAGATGTGGAAAGCGAATGTGAAGTCAGTTAGAGTGAAGGTAGATGGCGGTACAAAGAAGATGTACGTCTGTACTTCCTGCCTGCGTTCCGGTAGAAGTTGAGCGTGCTGTTGCAGGCGTTTGCAGAATAAGAAAAGATTGAAAAGATATTGTCGAATGGCAATATCTTTTTGTGCCTTGACAGACTTAATACATTAGTGTACTATATCGCTAGTGCACTAATACAAAAATGATTTTTAACAGGTAATGCAGGCGAAGCTCCGGGAAATCTTGTTCATAACAACTATCGTGTATAAAGCCTGCTACATGAAGAAAAAGAGGCAAAATGCAATACAATCCTTCTATTCCAATCTATCTGCAAGTGGAAGCGGAACTTATCAAGGATATGTTAAACGGAAAGCTTCCTCCCGGAGAAAAGTCGCCTTCAGGAAGAGATTTGGCTGTAAGCTATAAAATCAATCCCAATACGGCATCACGTGTTTATCAGGAATTGGAAAATGAAGGGGCTTTGCTTTTACAAAAAGAGGAATGGGGACTTTTGTCACCGAAGATGAAAGAAAATTAAAGATGGAAAGAGAAAGGCGTGCAAAGGAATATACGAAAGAATACATTATACGTATGAAGGGTCTTTCTATTTCAAGGGAAGTGATTCAGGAATATATAAAGGAGGAAATCGATGCTTCAGTCTACAATGCTAAGTAAAAATACAACGGAAAAACAGCCTGGACCATGTTGACACAGAGCTTTTGAATGGCAAAATGTATGCCTTATTGGGCCCTGAACGGTTCCGGAAAAACTACTTTTTATGAAGATTATTTCCGGTCTGACAAGAGAGAGTGAAGGGGAAGTTACTTTTAGACGGAGAAGCGATTTGTGTGAAGAGCAGAGCTCTGGTAGCTTATCTTCCGACAGAATCCCATGCCTATCCGTTTATGACGGTAGGAGAGTTCGGAGAGTATTATAAAGTTTTTACGGATTTTCAGGAAACGAGATATAAGGAATGGATTAAAAAGAATGGGGATTCCTTTTCAGACTCCGTTTAAGGTTCTTTCTTCCGGAATGGATAAAAAGGTGAGAGTGGCGGCAACACTTTCTCGTGATGCAAAGCTCCTTATTTTGGATGAACCTTTAACGGTGTGGATCTTTTGCCAGAGAAGAAATTGAAAAATGATACTTGAAGTGATGGCAGAGGACAAAATCATCCTGCTTTCGAGTCATCTTGTGGAAGAAGTGAATCCTGTGTAAATATTGCTTTGTTTTTTAGTGAGGGGAAGTTGATTGCGACGGAAGATGTGGAAGGGTTGAGAAGCGGCAGAGGCATGGCCTTAAGCGATCGCTATAGAGAATTGTTCGGAAAGGGTGGAGAATAATATGTGGACTTTAATTCGATATGAGATAAGAAAAACGTCCCAGATTAAAAATTATTTCCGTTTTCTTTAATTGCTATATTTGAATTTTACTGCTCTTTGGAGGCATAAGCGGAAATATTGCCATTATGGGAATTGCAGGGGTGTTTCTGCTCTTTTTCAGTTTTGTGGCATTCCTGCTCTTCGGGCTCTCGAGTATGGTGAGTTTAAGTAAAGACTTAAGCACAAATCAAGGCTATATGCTGTTTATGCAGCCTAAAACCGAGTTATACTTTCCTCTTGGCTAAGATACTGGAAAGTTTACTCAGTACATTGTGCCTGGAGCCTATTGCTGTACTTTCTGTTTCTCTTTGATATCTTTTTCTTCAGCGTGGATCTTGCCAGTTTTATGGATGGATTTAAGCTTTTTGTGGGGGCTTGCTACGGCAAACAGATTCGGGGATCTTGTCCAGTTTATGTTTTCCGTCGCTCTAATTTGATGCTGGATTTTTGGCTGTATATGTCTTGCCCTTACCGTTTTTGTGTTACGGTACAGGCCAGCTTTTTAAAAGGGGAAGGTATTGGCGTTTATCATTTCGGTGATTATATTTTTATTCTTGGCAGTCAATATTGTAGAGTGGATCGCCTTTTTGCAGAGAAGATTGTTGATTTTACGGGCTGGAATAGACAAATGAACTCCCCTTGCAGGTTCTTTTCTTGGGTCTTTTGTCTTTCCTTTGCTTTGCTCTTTCAGCCTATATACTGGAAAAGAAGAGAAATTATTAATCCCTTTTTCATCTATAAAAAATAGAGTATACTAAAGAAGAATTCTCGAACTATCGAGAATTCTTTTTCTTTAGCTTAGTATTGCTTAGTATGCATGCTTAAAAGAGGATCCATTTTTGTGCATTAAGAATTGGAGGACAGACTATGAAGGGAAAAATTCCGTCGCACTTTGGAGAGGTTGAAATTTCCGAAAAAGTCATCGCCGAGTATGCTGGGAATTCCGCAGTTTCCTGCTTCGGAATAGTGGGAATGGTCGCAGTGCTATGAGCGGAAAGGACTTGCCCGTTTACTCAGAAAAGAGAGCTATCATAAGGGGAATAGATGTTAGAATTAAAAGAAAAATAAAAATCAGTTTGGATTTTTCATCTTATTGTGACTTACGGTGTAAGCATTAAAGTAGTTGCGGAAAAATCTTATGGAAAGTGTAGAGTATCGCATTTCTCCGGTTTACGGGTATGGAAGTAGATCGTATCAATGTGTACGTGGAAGGCGTGCGCATTATTGATTGATAGGAGGGAAGGCCCCGTGAGTAAGGTGCTTAGTACAAAAAGAGTTAAAAAGGCATTTTTAGCGGGTGCAAATCAGTTAAATGCTAAGAAGGATTTGATTAACGAGTTAAATGTGTTTCCTGTGCCGGACGAGGGATACGGGAACCAATATGACGATGACCATTCTATCCGCAGACCAGAGAAGTAAACAGTGTGGAGGGGATGTTAAAGGACATTCTAAAGGCTATGTCCGGCGGTGCGTTAAGAGGAGCCAGAGGAAATTCGGGTGTTATTTTTATCTCAGTTAATCCGCGGGTTTACCAAGGAACTTGCAGAAGGCGGAGATATCGATTCACTGACACTGGCAAAGGCTTTTCAGAGAGCCGTAGAAACTGCTTTATAAGGCGGTAATGAAACCGAAGGAAGGGACTATTCTCACCGTAGCAAAGGGGATGGCGGATAAAAATCATGGAGTTGTCCCTTACGGAAGAGGAAAATTCTTCCCTTAATGGAGAAGGTATATGCACATGGAGAAGAAGTTTTTAGAGCATACGCCTGAGCTTCTTCCGGTACTTTGGGACAGCCGGTGTAGTGGATTCCGGCGGAGCAGGCCTTATGGCTGTTGATGGAGGGCGCGCTTCGTCTCTTAGAGGAGAGAAGATTGTTCTCGATTTTAGAGCTGAAGGAGAGTGGAGCGGTATCTGCACTGGTAGGAGAAAGAAAGAATAGGGAGAGATTTCCACCGCAGACATTCGCTTCGGTTATTGTACGGAATTCATGGTCAATGGAGACCATGCCTTCACGGATGATGAGGGTGGATGCGCTTCGATCTTATTTAAACGGTATCGGTGATTCTATTGTCTGTTTTTCCGATGAAGAGATGATTAAGGTTCATGTTCATACGAATCACCCGGGAGAAGCTTTTGAAAAAGGTTTATCTATGGGATATCTCTCCAAAAATGAAGGTGGACAATATGCGTTTAGAAACATCACGAGCTTTTTAATTGAAGATGCTTCCCGTATTGTCATGCTGGAGAAACTCGATGAAGAGCAGGTAAAGCCTGCAGAAAGAAAGGCTTTTCGGCTTTGTTGCGGTATGCTCCGGAGAGGGGCTGGAAAAATATTTTCCGTGACCTTGGGGTAGATCAAGTGGTTTCCGGCGGGCAGAGCATGAATCCTCTACTGAAGATTTGGTCAAAGCAGTAGAGAAGATTAACGCCGAGCACATTTACATTTTACCGAATAATAAAAATATCATTCTTGCGGCAGAGCAGGTTTCAAGTATCTTGGAAGATCAGCTGATAACCCGATGCTTCTGCAAAGACAACGATTCCGCAAGGGATTTCCGCTTTGATTGCTTTCCAGGAAGAAGCGAGTCCGGAAGAAAATACGGAGAATATGACAGAGAGCTTAAAAAGCGGTTTCCTCCGGTGAAGTACTTACGCGGTTCGAGATACTACCATTGACGGCAGAGAAATTCACTCCGGAGATATCCTTTTCCTGGGAGATAATGGGCTTCTTTCTGCTGAAAAAGATATTTTATCTGCGGTAGGGAAGCACTTCCGAAGATGGGAGAAGGAGAAATCCTGAGTCTTTTACTATGGAGAAGATGTGAAGGCGGAGGATGCGGAAGCACTTGTATCTGAAATTCAAAAGGATAATCCGGATTTAGAAATAGAGCCGCAAAACGGCGGTCAGGCAGTTTACTATTATCTTGTATCATTGGAATAATGGAGAAGAAAGCTGATTTTCGAGAAATACTGGCAAGAAAGATTCATTTTACAAATCTAAGAAGCCGAGTTCTTTGTTTTAGATGAATTGAAATATTGTTTAGGGCTATGAAGAGAAGAGATAAGAATAGAACTCACTTCTTTTCATAGCCCTTTATTTATGGGAAAAGAGCCATGCTAAGTGACGGAATTGAAAAAGATAAAAGGGTGTCGGAGAAAACTACCGCTCTTTTTATATAAGGCGGGAATCTATACGAAGGAAGATCTTCTCCATGAATTCCCAATAAGCTATATAGACTATCCTCCCGTTTCCCGTATAGCGGATGCACGAGAAAAGGAGTGGATGGCTTTTCAGCTGTCTTATTAGAGGATTTTTCGTGAGACCGGGGACGGCAAAGGAAATCCTCCTTGCCCAGGGCTTTTGATAGTAGCGGAGAAATCACTTTACAATTTTTTTCATGCTCCTTATATTCGGAAGACAGTGAAAAAGGGGATGCACTTCGTCTTTTACAGGGCAGGGTGAAAAGAATTTCAGGGAGATACTATCTGCAACAGCCCAAGTATTTTTCTATAGAGGACTATCGGGAAAAGAGAAAGCTTTTAGAAGCAGTTTATTCTTCTGCAAAAGGGATCAAGAACTATATTCGAAGAAGAGCTATTGCAGAGCTCTTTAAGGAAGACTTTGCGTGTTCCGATGTTTTTCAGAGGTAGAGTTAGAGCGTCTTTCTCTTCCGGATAAAAAGAAAGCTTAAGACTCCTGCATTTTCCGGAAAATTTTCAGGAGAGGGAGAAGGGACGGAAAAGGCTTGCCTTTGAAGAGCTCTTTTTTTACTCTCTCTATCTGGAAAAGGAAGAGAAGGAATATAAGGCGGAGAAGGAGCTTTCTCTCTATGAGGAAGGCGAAGAAAAGAATTTTTTTTCGTATTTTCCGTTTAGCCTAACGGCATCACAAAAGGACTGTATTTTGGAAATGAATACGGAGCTTCTTAGAAAGCAAAGAATCTATCGTTTTATAGAGGGGATGTGGGATCCGGAAAGACTCGTCATTGCCTTTTACCTGATATATCTTACGATAAACAGGGGAAAGCAAGCGGCTTTATGGCACCGACCGAAATTCTTGCAAGACAGCATTATGAAAATGCTTTAAAAGCTCTTTCCCGATAGAATCGCTCTACTTCTGGGAAGCACTGAGTCAAAAGGAGAAGAGAAATCTATAAAGGGGTAGCTAAAGGAGAAATTCTCGCCGTATTCAGGGACACAGTCCTTGATTCAAGAGGGTTTAGCTTTTCTCGGCTGGAAAAGCATTGTCATTGATGAACAACATCGTTTCGGTGTAAAGGAAAGACTGAAACTGGAGGAAACTGCCCGCATACGCTCTTTCTTTCGGCAACTCCTATTCCGAGGAGTCTTGCCAAGCTTTTGATACGAGGGAGCCTGCCGCTTTCCGTACTGAAAGAAAAGCCGCAGACAGACTTCCGATTAAAAATGCACTCATTCACAAAAGAGGAGCAGATAAAAAGCCTTTTTCTTTTATTTTAGAGGAGATAAAAAGGGAGACAGGCCTATGTGATTTGTCCTATGATAGAGAAAATGAGAGCCTTCGGTAGAAGCGGTTCTTTCGTATAAAAAGTCCCTACGGAAGTTTTTCCGGAGCACATCCGAATCGGCGTCCTGCATGGAAAACTGAAAAGTGAGGAAAAAGGAAGCCGTAATGGCGACGTTCCAAAGGGGAGAAACAGAGATTTTACTCTCTACGACCGTTGTGGAAGTCGGTGTGGACGTTGCCAACGCTACGGTGATGCTTTGACTGAAAATGCGGAGCGTTTCGGCCTTGCGCAGTTACATCAGCTTAGGGGAAGAGTAGGGAGATCCGCTTTGCAAAGTTACTGTATTTTTCTGGATCGAAAGGATGATGAAAAATCACGGGAACGATTGGAAATTATGAAGAACAGCAATGACGGCTTTGCCATCGCGAAAGAAGACCTTCGCCTCCGAGGACCGGGAGATTTGTTCTTTGGAGAAAGGCAGTCCGGAGAATTGCAGTTTACTATGGCGGATCCAATCCTTGATGAAGAGCTCTTTAGAATTGCCAGAGAAGAAGCGATGCACATGTTGGAAGCGGATCCGGAACTGAAAAAGCATCCGAAAGTGCAAGAAGAATTTTTCAAAATGATAACGACAGATACACCGTAATAGAATGATGACAGATACTTAAGAGTAGGGAAGATGACTTTACAAAGTCTTCTTTAATTTGTTTTAATACATAGGGAAATGGAGAAAAAGAAATGAGAGTGATTGCAGGAACGGCTAGAAGAATCAATTTAAAAACGCCGGAAGGTTTTGGATACAAGGCCGACTCAGGATCGAATTAAGGAGACCTTATTTAATATTCTCCAGTTTGATCTTGAGGGGCAGGATGTACTGGATCTTTTTCCGGAAGCGGTGCTTTTAGGAATAGAAGCTCTTTCCAGAGGGGCAAAGAGAGCTGTTTTTTGTGACGCAGCAAAACAAGCTGTTCTCTGTATTGAAGAAAATCTGGAGAAGACGCATTTTAAGGAGCAGGCCTTGGTACTTCCCGGAGACTACAACGGGGCGATTAATGCCCTAATGCGGAAGGACTACCATTTCGGTCTGGTTTTTATGGATCCGCCTTTTACGGGAAAAGAACTTGCGGAAAAAGGCTTTACTCCGATTAAAGGATAAATCTTTTGTGGATGAGAATACTCTGTTTGTTATAGAAGCAGGACTTTGTGAAGACTTTTCCATGATGGAAGAGGAGGGTATACCATCCTTAGGGAAAAAGTCCTATAAAACCAATAAGCATGTTTTTCTACGTTTACTTAGACAGGATAAGGAAAAATTAGCGGAGTAAAAGTTTTAGAACTTGAGCTTGATGCCTAAGGAGTGCAAGAACGATTGGGTAAGAATGTAGGAGGAAAATGAAGATTGCGATTTATCCGGGATCCTTTGATCCGGTTACCTTCGGCCATTTAGACGTAATATCCAGAAGTGCGAAAATGGTGGATAAATTAATTATTGCGGTACTGATAAACAAAAAATAAGTCATCGTTGTTTTCCATGGAAGACCGTAGTTAAAAATGATTAGCGAGTGCGTAAAGGATCATCCGAATGTGGAAGTGCATTCCTTTAGCGGACTTACGGTGGATTATGCAAAAAAGGTCGGAGCCACGATGATTGTGCGCGGACTGCGTGCGGTGACCGACTTCGAATACGAGCTTCAGCTGGCACAGACAAATAAGGTGATTGCCGGGGAGATTGATACATTATTCTTAGCGACTAATTTAAAGTATTCTTATTTGAGCTCCAGTATTGTAAAGGAAATTGCTTCTTATAACGGAGATATATCAGCCTTCGTACCGAAGCGGGTGGAGCTTACGATGAAAGAAAAAGTACGGATTTCAATAGACGGAGGGACTATGAGTAGAATTGAACAGTTGATTGGAGAAATTGAAGAGTACATTGACAGTTGTAAGTTTCAAACTCTGTCTAACAGTAAAAATTATAGTAAATAAAAGAAGAGATGGAAGAGCTTTTGGTGGAGCTTAGGTTACGAGTACCTGAAGAAATAAAAAGTATCAGAAGATAATCTCTCAACAGGACGCTATATTAGCCGATGCAAAGGGGCAGGCTGAAACTATGATCAGTGATGCAAAGTCGCGCAGTGAAGAATTGGTTTCGGACAATGAGATTATGCGACGAGCCCTATGCGAAGGCAAATGAATTAATTCGGGATGCACAAAATCAGGCGGATAGTATCGTAAATAATGCTGTGGCGGACGCCGATCAGATTCGTTCCAATGCGATTCGCTATACGGATGAGATGCTTGCCAGTTTAGAGACGATTATCTCTCGCTCTTTGGACAATGCAACACGGCATTTAGATGAGTTAAAGTCTTCCCTGAATGATTCCAGAAGTATTGTGGAATCCAACAGAGAGGCACTTTCCAAGGCAATGCCCGAGGCTTCCGGGACTGCTGTGGAAGAGGAAGGGCATGAGCAATAAAATTATTGATTGACAGGAGTGCAGAGAAAGATTATAATCCTTGACTAGTGAGCTTCCGAGAGGCTTTCGGACTCACCGGTCATGGGAATCGATTATTTACATTGTATTCCGAATATAGAATAGATTACGAATCCGCATTCTTTCGTATGATCTATCCAATAGCGATGCGTGGCTCAGCTTGGTAGAGCGTCGCGTTCGGGACGCAGAGGTCGCTGGTTCGAATCCAGTCGCTATCGACTTCGAGAACAGGAGATGTACGACATCTCCTGTTTTTCCGTTCTAACAAGTGCCCGGGGAGAAAAACTTAGGAATCTTATTTTTAACGGGAATCGCTCACGGATCGTGAGATATCTCATTTATGCACTATGGGATGCTATAACGAGTATCGCTCATACCGGAAGTACGGGGAGTTTATCAAGATAGTTGAGAGAAAGAGAGTAAGGGATCATGGGAAGAGAAAATTTTAAATCCAGAATCGGTTTCATCTTAGTGAGTGCCGGATGTGCAATCGGAATCGGAAACGTTTGGAAATTTCCGTATCTTGTGGGGCAAAACGGGGGAGGGATTTTTTTGTACTTTTTTTATCTCTTATTTCTCCTGATAATGAGGTCGCCTGTTCTTACCATGGAACTTGCGGTAGGAAGAGCCAGCAGAAAAATCTGTGGTGAAGGCCTATAAAAAGTTGGAACCGGAAGGCACGAAGTGGCATTTTGCACGGCTATGTCTGTATTTTTTTGGTCGCTATCTTTTGATGATGTACTACACTACAGTATCCGGCTGGATGCTTTCCTATTTCTTTTAAATTTCTGTTCAAGACTTTTGAAAAAAATTGATTCGAGTCAGGTGGAGGGATTTTTGCTACTATGCTCAGTCGTCCTGAAGAAATGACTCTTTGTATGGGTATCACGGTTATCGGCGGTTTTATGATTTGCTCCTTGGGTTTACAGAAGGGCCTTGAGAAGGTGACTACCGTTATGATGAGTGCTTTATTTATCCTGATAGTACTCCTTGCCGTACATAGTCTTCTTTTACCCGGCGCTTTGAGGGGGCAAAGTTCTACCTTCTTCCAAATGTGGAAAAGGTAAAGGAAATCGGATTATTTCATGTCATTTCCTCTGCAATGAATCAGGCATTTTTCACCTTGTCACTTGGGGTTGCGGCAATGGAAATATTCGGCTCCTATATGTCTGATGACTATACCTTGTCAGCGAAGGCGTGAAAGATTTGTGCTTTGGATACCTTTGTGGCGATTATTGCGGGACTCATTATTTTCCCGGCATGCTTCAGCTTCGGTGTGGAGCCGAATGCCGGCCCGCCCCTTATTTTTCTTTTACTTTACCGAAGGTTTTCATGCATATGCAGTTCGGTAGAGTTTGGGGAGCTCTTTTCTTCCTCTTTATGACTTTTGCAAGCTTCTCCACGGTTATTGCCGTTTTTGAGAATCTGATTTCCACCAGTATGGACAATTTTCATTGGGACAGAAAAGCGGTCATTGTGAACTGTATTTTTATTTTTGTAATGAGTATTCCCTGTATTTTTAGGGTATAATTTATGGCAGGGACTTAAAAGCTTATCGGCGGAAGAGATGTACTGGATTCGGAAGACTTTTATTGTAAGTAATCTGATTCTTCCCATAGGTTCGCTTTATTTACCTCCTTTTCTGTGTCAGCAAGTGGGGATTCGGATTCGATAAGTATATGAGGAGTGTAATAAGGGGAAGGAATTAAGATACTCTAGGGCTTTAAAAGCCGTATTTCGTTTTTGTATTACCGATTTTGATTCTAATTTTGCTTTTTACAAAGGCTTGTTTTTAGGGCTATTTTTAGGAGCTAAACCAGTATTGTAGACCTTATACACAGTACGAATTATAAATGCAAATTTTCGTTATACTTTTCTAAAGGGAAAGCATTTCGGAGATTGGACAGGAGTCTTATGACGATACGGGAAGAAATGGAGGAATTGGAGAAGAGAACGCCTCTCCCTATGCATTTTTAAGCATGAATTCTTTAGGCCGGGATTTTCCGGAAGAGGAGGACGATATTCGGACCATTTTCCAAAGAGACCGGGATAGAATTCTGCATTCTAAGGCCTTTCGTCGCCTGAAGCATAAGACACAGGTCTTTATTCAACCCGAGGGAGACCACTATAGAACAAGACTAACCCATACTTTGGAAGTGAGTCAGATTGCAGAGGAGCATTGCGAAGGCTCTTCGTTTAAATGAGGGATTTAACGGAGGCGATTGCACTCGGCATGACTTGGGCATACACCTTACGGCCATGCGGGAGAAAGAGCCTTGAATAAAATCTGTTCCTTCGGATTTTCTCATGTAGAGCAAAAGTGTCCGTGTTGTGGAGGTTTTGGAAAAATGGGCGAGGACTCAATTTATCGAAAGAAGTACGGATGGAATCCTGAATCACAGAAGCTCCGGACATCCCTAAGACCTTGGAAGCGCAAGCGGTTCGTCTTTCCGATAAAATAGCTTACTTGAACCACGATGTGGATGACAGTATTAGAGGCGGGATTATAACAGAAGAGGATTTACCGGAAGAGTTTCGCTCCGTTCTCGGAAGGAGCGTAAAAGAGAGAATCGATACTTTGATTCGTTCCGTTATCTTTTCTTCTATCGGAAAGGATAGTCTAAGCATGGATCCTGAAGTGGGTGAGGCTATGCAGGGACTTCGTAAGTGGATGTTCAGTCATGTCTACAAGAAAAAGCGAAGCAAAGGAAGAGGAATGGAAGGTGGAGGGAATGCTTAAACTTCTTTTACTTTCTACATGGAGCATCCGGAGAAATTGACGGAGGAATATCGTTTTCTTTTATGAAAATAGCTAAAGGACAAGAACATTTCCGAAAAAGAACATTTGGAAAGAGTGGTTTGCGACTATATTTCGGTATGACCGATGAGTACTGCAATCATAAGTTTATGGAGTACTATGTCCCGAAGGCATGGGCGAAAGACTAAGTTTAAAGAATAAATTAATCTTTTAAATGATTATGGAAATAGACTTCTATAGGGAGAGCTTTGTATAGCTTTTGAGGGAGCATTCATGTACTACGGAGAGGATATTGTCGAGGAAGTTCGTCAAAAAAACGGATATAGTAGACTTGGTTGGACAATATGTTCACCTGAAGAAAAAAGGGATCGAGTTATTTCGGTCTCTGCCCTTTTCATGGAGAAAAAAGACGGCTTCCTTTTCCGTTTCCGGAAAACAGATTTTCTACTGCTTCGGTTGCGGAAAGGCGGGGGACAGTATTCGCTTCCTTATGGAATATGAAAACCCTAAGCTTTGTAGAAGCCTTTGGAGGAGCTTGCAGAGCGGGCAAATATTGTACTCTGAAGGAAGAAAAAAGAGATAAGGGTGAAGAGGATCTTCGCTACAAGATACTGGAGATTAATAAGCAGGCGGCACTGTTTTATGTAAAAGCAACTTCGCAGTGAAAAAGGAAAGCAAGGACTTAGTTACTGCGCAAAAGGAAGCTGAGCGGAGAAAGTATCACGCATTTCGGTTTGGGCTATGCCGGAAAAAGAAAGACAGTCTATACCAATACTGTAAGTCTTTAGGGTTTAAGGACCAGGTTTTAAAAAGAATCGGGCTTATTCAGCTTTTAAGGAAAATGGAGTCTATGATAAATTCTTCAATCGCCTGATGTTCCCCATTATGGATTTACATAATCGGGTTATCGGATTCGGAGGAAGAGTGATGGGAGAAGGAGAACCTGAAGTATCTGAATTCTCCGGAAACCAAACTCTTTGATAAGTCCAGAAACCTTGCCCTTAATTTTTCGAGAAAAATCCCGTGCGCATTATTTTATTCTCTGTGAAGGCTATATGGATGTGATTTCTACATCAATGGGGGTTTTAGAAGCTGCAGCGGCACTCGGTACGGCATTTACGGAGCGAAAGAGGCTGAACTGATGAAACGATTTAATTCTCTGGTCTACCTCTGCTTTGACAGTGACGGTGCAGGAAAAAAAGGCCTGTAAAAGAGCTATTTCCATATTGCGTGAAAAAGAAGTTGGAAGGGAAGGTCATTAATTTAATTCCCTACAAGGGATCCGGATGAGTTTTTAAAGGCTCTAGGGAGAGAAGCCTTCGAAAAAGAATAGAGACGGCTAAAAATGCCTTTCTATGGGAGATTGAGGAGAAAAAGAGTGAATTTGACTTAAGCTGACCCGGCAGGTATGCAGAAATATATGGAAAAGTATTGCGGAGCTTTTTAAGAACGAGTTTTTCCGATCCCGTAGAAAGAGATAATTATCTTAAAGCGGTTGCCGGAGAACAGATGCTAAAGGTAGAGCTTTTGCAGTATCTTGTTGATAAAGGAGAAGAAAAACACAACTTGAGTTTGGCATGGGGAAAAATTTTTACCGCGCAGAAAAGAAGAGAGAGAAAAATGGAATACTTCTCCTGAGGAAGAACTTCTTTCTGTTTTGCTACAAAGAAATGAATTTGTGGAAATAGCCAAAAGATATGTTTCCGCAGAAAGTTTTCAAGGAGAATTAACGAGAGAGATTTATCTTAAGCTTTTGTCAGGGCTGGATGCGAAAGAAATTTTAGACAGATTTCAAAATGAAGAGGAAAAATATCAACTTCTGGCAAAGCTTTATCATGGTGACCTCTATCATATGGACTTGGATAAAGAGGAGGAGAAGAAGCTCCTATCCGACTATATTCGACAATTTCAACTGCAGAAAAATAGAAGCGGAAATCAAGGCAGTGACGAATGCGGAAGAATTATCCCGTTTGTTTAAAAGAAAGAGACAATTGGGAAACATTTTTCGCTATAGTCAAAGAACGGTTTTTAAAGCGTCTAAAAAGTTATCAAAAACTGGATGAATAGAAAGAATAGAGCAAGGAATAAAAAATAGAGCAGAGTATACGGAGGGAGCTTTTGAGTAAACGAATAGAAAAACTGGTGGAGCTGTTTCCGGGGAGCGCGTTCTGTCGCAGATATCGGATGTGATCATGGCTACACTTCCATTCTTCTTGCAAAAGGCCGAAAAGGCGGAGAAAATCATTGCCTGCGATATAGGGACAAGCTCCACTGGAAAGTGCTAAGAAAAATATTTTGCGTGAAGGTCTTACGGACAGAATAGAGTGTAGACCTCGGAGACGGCTTTAGAGCCCATAAAGTCGTTTGAGGCAGAATCTGTCCTACTTTCCGGCATGGGCGGTCCCCTGATGATGGAAATTCTGGATAAGCGAATAGAGGAGTTTTCCTTTGCCGTACTTTTCTCCGCAATCCGACTTTGCAAACTTTCGTCGTTTTCTGTTTGATAGAATGGATATTCTGAAAGAAGAGTATCTCGAGGAAGGCGGAAAGTTTTACCGCCTTTTTTTCTTTGCAGGAAAAGAGGATTTACATAAAGTAAAAAGAACCCGGTGAAATAGAAGAGAAAAGAGATTTCGTAAATCAACAGTAGAGTGGGAATACGGTTGATTCCACTGCAAAAAGATCCGGTACTTTGGGCGCATGCTGGAAAAGGAAGAGAGGCTTTTACCGTGAGGTTTTCGAAAAAGCAGGTAGATGAAGTACGGGAGAAGCTTTCACTAGTAGAGAAAGCGTTGTCATTTTATAAACAAGATGTCTCAGGCTTCGCCTGCGCCACTTGTTAAGAGTAAAAATGCTTTTAAAAATAAAAATGACGGAAACAGGATAAAAGGAATGAAAAAGCGAATGGAACAGGGAGTTCATCATGCAAAAGGAAAAATTGATTCGATTTTTAGAGAAGTTTGCACCAAAGAATCTGGCTGAGGATTGGGATAATGTCGGTTTTCTTCTGGGAAAAAGAGAGGGAGAAGTAAAACGTGTTTATCTATGTCTTGATGTGAGACAGTTTTGCCGTGAAAAACTGCGATAGAAGAAGGTCATGATTTTATTTTTAAGTCACCACCTTTTCATTTTTAAAGGCTTAAAATCGGTGACGGAGGAGAACGTACTAGGAAAGAAAATCATTTCTCTGATAGAAAATAAGATTTCCGTATTTTCCATGCATACAAACTTTTGACAGTGTGGAAAAGGGTATGGCTGATCTTGTAGCGGAAAAACTTGGATGGAAGAAAGAAGGGGTTATCGAAGCCGTAACTCCTCTGAGAATGGAGTAGAACAGGGGAATCGGCTTTTTACACATCCGGATAAGGAATACTCTTGTGAAGAACTCGCTAACTATGTAAAAGAAAGCTCGAAATTACCTTACATTGAGTATTTTGACAGCGGAAGAAAAATACGTAAGCTTGCAGTATGCCCGGGCTCCGGGAGAAGCCTTTTATCCTCTTTACCATCCGATGTAGATGCCTTCATTAGCGGCGATTTCAGGGCATCATGATGCAGTGGACAGTATGGAGAAGGGATTAAGTCTTATCAATGCGGGGCATTACGGTTTGGAGCATTTCTTTTGTACCTTATATGAAAGGCCTAATCCGTCGACATTTTCCGGAGATAGAACTTATCGAAGAGAAGATTCATTTTCCCGGAAAAAGTGCTGTAAATTTGTCGGAAATAGAAGAGGAAATACCGTATTTTTTTAAAGAGAAAAGCATCCACCTCGTTATTTATCATGGAAGTATATTGAAATCGAGGGATACGAGAGGAGATTCAGAAATGAAAGTTACCGCAAAAGGAAAAACCGTAGAAATAGAAAAAGGAAGTCGTTATCAAGATCTCGTGCCGTTTTTCAGGAGCAGGAGGAGTATCCGCTTCTTTTTGGCAAAGGTGGGAAGCCAGATTTATGAGTTGCATAAGAAGGTCCCGGATGAGGATTTTACGGTAGAATGGATTACTATTCGAGACAGAATTGATGCAGAGTTACCAGCGTTCCGCCGTTTTTATGCTTTTTAAAAAGCTTTTTCATCATTGTAAGGATGTACCGGGCTTTAATGTAAGTATTGATTACACCCTTGGCGGAGGTTTTTACGGTTATATATCCGGAGATATTAAACTGAGTGAGGGGATTGCTTTCCAAGGTAAAAGCAACGATGAAAGAATATGTTAAAAGCGGAAATGCCTATTATGAAACGAAATATTTCTACAGGAGAAGCCAGAAAGCTTTTTCATAAACTGGGGATGACTTCTAAGGAAGAGTTATTTCGCTTTAGGATGACCAGCCGTGTAAATATTTACTCTTTAGGAAAACTTCCAAGATTATTTTTACGGTTATATGCTTTTAAATACGGCTTATGTCACTCTGTTTGATCTTTTCTCCTATGGAGATGGTTTTTATTTTTTGCTATTACCGAAGGAAAAATAATCCGAAAGAGCTTGCAGAGTTTAAGCCGATGGATAAAGCTTTTATGCGGTACAGAAGTCCTCTTCAAAGTGGGCCGGTGAAGTGGGAATTAAAAATATCGAGTGCTTTAAACCAAAAGATTGTTTCCGGAGATCCGGATTCTTTGATTCTTATGCAGGAGGCTTTTTGAAAAAACAAATCGGCAATATGGCCATGGAAATTGCAGAGAAAAAAGAAGCGTTTGGTTTTTAATTGCTGGCCCTTCCTCTTCAGGAAAAACAAGTTTTTCCAAGCGCTTAAAGTATTCAGCTTTCTGCGCTTGGAAAAAGCCGCATGCTATTTCCGTTGATAATTATTTTCTCGGAAGAGAATATGCGCTAGAGACGAAGAGGGAAATTATGACTTGAATCTATTGAAAATGTGGATTTACCTCTTTTTAATAAGGATATGCTTTGCACTTCTTTCCGGGGAAAGAGTGGAACTGCCCCGATATAATTTCCTGAGCGGGCAAAAAGAGAATATAAAGGAGACTTCTTGCAACTTGGGGCGAAGATATTTTAGTTATTGAAGGAATCCATTGTCTGAACGACAAAATGTCGGAATCCCTTCCGGAAGACAGTAAATTTAGAATCTACATATCTGCGCTACCCCCTAAACATTGACGAACACAACCGTATTCCGACAACGGATGTCCGACTTCTTCGCAGAATGGTTCGGGATAACCGTACACGAGGATATTCTGCGGAAGACACGATTTCCATGTGGAAGAGTGTAAGAAGAGGGAGAGGATAGGAATATTTTCCCCTATCAGGAGAAGGCGGATGTCGTGGTGAATTCCGCCTTGATTTATGAGCTTCTGGTTTTTGAAAAATTTTTGCAGAACCGCTCCTTTTCCAAATAGAAGAGAACAGCCCCTGTTATCAGGAGGCAAAGCGTCTTTTTGAAATTCCTCGACTATGTGCTTGCCTTAAGCCCCGAGTCCATACCGCATAACTCCATTCTAAGGGAATTTATCGGGGGCCCTGTCTTCATGTAGGTTAAGAAGAGGCACTACATAGGAGGCCTCAAAAATTTATTCCTCATCATACCACTCTAAGAAGGAGTGCTTTATTCCTCTATCCTTTAGTCCGGAGAATAGTTTGCTTTGAGACATTTTTCGGTAGAACGGAAGATGTTTTTCAATAAAAGGATTGCTCTTTTCAATTCGGCAATCAGTTTTTTTGGTTTTCCAGACGTTTCGAGCTCGTAGTTCCGTCCGTGTGGCAGGTAGAGCATGTTCCGTGAACTTGCAGGCGCATTGAATAAAGTTTAACTTATTGTAGTCTCGCCAATGCTTGATCTCGTCTTCTCGTATGTAGTAGAGGGGACGGATGAGCTCCATACCCGGAAAAATTCGTGGAGTGAAGTTTCGGCATCATAGCTGGAAACTGTCCGCTATAAAGCATACCCATGAGAACTGTCTCAATCACATCATCAAAATGATGCCTGAGAGCAATCTTAGTTACAGCCCAGTTCCTTTGCCTTGGAGTATAAGTGTCCGCGTCTCATTCTTGCACAGACGTAGCAGGGAGAGGACTCGATTTTCAAAGACGGACGTGAAGATATCACTTTCAAAAAAATTGAAGGGGAATACCGAGGGAGCTTTTGCATTTTTCTTCGATGATTTTTCGGTTGTATTCGTTATAGCCGGGGTCCATACAGAGAAATTGCACAGTAAAGGGAAATTTATTATGTCTTTTTAATTCCTGAAAGAGCTTTAGCCATAATCATGGAGTCTTTTTCCGCCGGAAATGCATAGACAGATACTATCCCTTCCTTAATTAATTCAAAATCATTGATTGCTTTTTGCAAAGGGGGTGAAAATGGATTTTTGAACTTCTTACGAAGACTTTTTCAATTTCCTCTTCGTTCGTCTTCGGAGGCGGTTTTTAATCTTCATAAGAATGTACTTCCTGTAGCCGCCATCCAAGTTTGCAACCTGATATCCGTCTTCTAACAGTCGTTCTCGAGCTCGCGAGAAATTGTTCCGTATTTGCAATAGAGTAAATATGCCTTGGACTTATCCAAAGTTTTTCGTCCCCGAGTAAATCCGAAATAGCTCTCCACCCGCATTTTCCATATGCCCAAGTTGATACTCGGCTTCATCACGAATATCAATGGGGATGTAATGCTTATATTCTTCTTTTTCCCATTCTTCGGGACTGATTTCTCTAAGTTTTGCCATAAAAATGTTCCTTATATAATAATGATATTGCAGTAAAGCTTCTGCTTAAAACGTCTCGATTCTTAACAAGTATTGCTTGTCATCGAATAGTATCAGATTCTGTTTTTATGCAGTTCCTTTTTCAAATCTAAACCAAAAACAGTATAGCATAACGAATCTAAATTGGAAAAGAGAAAAGGGAGAAAGCCGGAATTCATTCTATTCTCTGCATGACTTTACGGCTTGTTGCACTATTTTTTTTGGGATATAATATTGAGTGTTAACTTGATGAAGGATTCTAGGAGGGGGATTGATGAGATTGAAGTCCGGTATAAATGAGAAGATGGAAAAGAAAGAAAAAGACGGGAAGTAAACCCTTGGAGGAAAAAGAAAGCTCCTGAGGAGGAAAAGAAAGCGCCAAAGGAGGAGAAAAACACTTCTAAGGAGATTAAAAATGCTTCTAAGGAGAATAATAACGTTTCCAAAAACAGTAGAGAATGCTACTGTTTTACAGAAAAAGAGAGACTAAGCCAAAAGACGGAAAAAGCCCGCACAAAAATGGCAACAAAGGAAGTGAAGAAAAAGCCTCGTCGCAAAAAGAAGAGAAAGAAAGTACAAAGACAAAGGCTTCATTAAAGACTGCTTCCAAAGAAAAAGATAGTGGACGAGAGAAGCCTTAAGGAGAGAGCTGTAGATTCTTACCGGAATAGTTTCAAGTCCCTATTATGATGAGATGAAGTGGCTTTTATTTTGAACTTTACAGAGGGACGAAGGAGCGTTTTTCTTATTTTCTTTCCTTGCTGGAAAAATATGCCTTAAGTCGTGAAGAGGACTTGCTCAGCTTAGATGAAGAGAGAGAATGGCGAATCCGAATTGGTACAAGGGAAAAAGAACAGTACGGGAGTCCTCCTTTATGTTCATAATTTTGCCGGAAACCTGAAGGGTGTGGAAGAACATCTGGATTATCTGAAAGACAGCGGGTTTAATTATTTGCTTATGCCTATTTTTGAGAGTCTCTAAGGAGAAATCGGATGGCGGTTATGCTGTTTCCGATTTTAAAAAGTGCAGGAAGAGCTCGGTACGATGGAAGATTTACGCTCCTTAACGAAAGCATGCCACAAAGAAGGAATCAGCATAGGACTGGACTTTGTCGCATGAACCATACTTCCGATGAACATGAATGGGCAAAGCGGGCAAGGAGCGGAGAAAAAGAATTTCAGGATCGCTATTTCATTTTCCCGAATTGGGTTATTCCGAATGAATTTGAAAAACGGTTCCTCAGGTTTTTCCGGAGTCGGCCCCGGGAATTTTACCCATAATGAAGAAATGAAAAAGTGGTGATGACCACTTTCTATCCGTATCAGTGGGACTTAAACTATGCAAACCCCGTAGTATTTAATGATATGTTGGATAATATCTTGTATCTTTGCAATATGGGTACGGATATATTCCGAATGGACGCTGTTCCCTACATTTGGAAAAAGAATGGGAACCAGTTGCAGGAATCTTCCTCAGTGCATACGCTGGTTCGACTATTCCGTATGGCGGTGGAAATTGTTGCGCCTTCCGTACTTTTACTCGGGGAAGTGGTTATGGAACCTGATAAGGTTCTTCCTTATTTCGGAACGGAAGAGAAGCCCGGTTGCCATCTTTTATATAATGTTACGACAATGGCAAGCACCTGGCATACTTTGGCAACACAGGATACCCGTCTTTTACAGCAACAATTGGCAAAGGGTCTTTGCATTACCTAAGGATAAAATGTTTTAAATTACCTTCGTTGCCATGATGATATCGGATGGGGACTGGATTATGGATTCTTGAGAAATTTCGGTATGGAAGAGATTCCCCATAAGGCTTATCTTAATGCTTATTTTCGAGGATTTACCGACCTTTCCGAGTCCAGAGGAGAGCGACAATGATGATCCTCTTTGCGAGATATGCAAAGACTTTGCGGTACGACAGCTTCTTTTGCGGAATGAGAGACCGGAATTAAAGAAAAATCCGAAGAAGATAGAACATGCTGTAAGTTTGGATATCATGCTTCATGCATTTCTCCTCAGTCAGTCCGGTCTTCCCGTGATTTACCCGGAGACGAGATTGCGATAGAGAATGATTACAGCTATCATGATGATCCTAGTTAAAAAGTTGGATTCCGTTATCTGCAGAGGCGCCTTTCCGTAGGGATAAGGCAAAACTGAGAGAAGAAAAGGGGAGCGTGGAGGAAAAGTATATTCCGGTATTTTAAAACTGAAGAATTGAGACTAAATGATAAGGCTTTTCCACGTCATTTTGCAGACACTTGGATAATCGATACATATCATGTGCTGGCTTTCGGAAGATATTTAGAAGGGGAAAAGATTTTGTGTTTTGCCAATTTTTCTGTTAATACGGAAGTGGTTTATGTCTCCGAAGTGGAAGATTATGTAAATATGATTAGCGGAGAGAAGCTAAAGGCTAAAGATTTGCGAATTCTTCCATGATTTTCTTTGGTTAAAAACCAGTTTTTAAGGATATTTCCATAGCAAGATTTTTTAGATGAGAATAGTTTCAAAATACGAGTAATTTCAAGATGTGGCTTTCGAACATACAAATGGTTTTCAACTATTTCTGGTGGTTTTCAACTATTTCGCGATTGACTTTGAAAAATATCCTGAGTAAACTAATCCTAAAGTATTGTGAATGGTCGCCGCCGGAAACCGGAGAGGAAGTCCAGGCTTCATGAGCAGGATGCTGATAACGTCAGGTTGAGGGCGACTCACAGGAAAGTGCAACAGAAAAATAACCGCTGTTTTATACGGTAAGGGTGAAAGGCGATGTAAGAGATCACCGGTTTCGGTAACAGGAAATGCAATGTAAACCTCATCCGAAGCAAGGTCAACAGAGAGCATAAGGTCGCTCGTCTGCTCGGTGATCGCTTGAGACTTATGGTGACGTAAGTCCTAGATAGATGACCATTTTTAACATAACCCGGCTTACAGCATTTTAGCCCCTCTTCGAGGGGCTTTTTCTAATTTCTATTTCATTGCTGATTTTTGCTATAGGACAAAAACGTTCTAGCAAAAAGCGGAAACGGTATGATTCCACTTCCACCTTTTCCATCACTACTTTTTAACCGGTGCATCCTGGAATCCGGTTTCTACGGAAGCAATCTCATCCACGGCTTCCAGTCCTTCAATTACCTTACCGAAAGCGGCATATTCTCCGTCCAAGTGCGGTGCATCCTTATGCATGATAAAGAACCGCGAACCTGCAGAGTTCGGATCAGAGGCTCGCCATGGAGATCACGCCTCGCTCATGTTTCACTGTGTTATTTACACCGTTCGATTTAAACTCACCTTTAATGCTGTAGCCCGGACCGCCTGTTCCGTTTCCGGAGGGTCTCCGCCCTGAATCATGAAACCCGGATAATGCGATGGAAAGTTAAAGCTGTTATAAAAACCTTTGTTTACTGAGTCAAGGAAATTTTTCCACCGTAATTGGCGTGATTTCGGGGTATAATTCAAGCGAATAGTCTTGCCACTATCCATAGTAATTCGTACAATAGGATTTGCTATTTTGTTTCTCCTTTTTATAAAAATCGATATAACAAGGGAATTTTAACAGTTTTCGTAAGAATACACAAGAAAGACAAAGTGGAATAACTAATGTAAAGACAGGAAAATACAATGCAAACGAAGATTGAAGAAAATCTCTTACCGCTCCTGCAAGCTTTGCAGGGAGGGAAATGTAAGGTCAATAGAGAAGAGGGACAAAAGGGCTTTTTGCAAGGCGGGAACACGCATGCATATCGGACGTGCAAAAAGCCCATTTTGGAAGAGCCTTGCCTTAGCGGAACGAAGGAAGCGGAACCGTTTTCTTTTCCTCTTGTGGACTTTCCTGTATATTGTCAGAATCAGAAGCTTTCCCGAAAAAGAATCCGGGAAGGAAATAAGTGTAGAAGAGTTAGTAGATCTATTTTATCAGCCTAGAAAACGAGGGCGCCATAACATCAATTTTGTAACGGCGGAGCACTATAGTAGAAGTGTTAGAGACGCCATGCAACTTGCTCGGAATAGAGGCTTTAGCCTTCCCTTTGTCTGAATTTCTTTCGGGATACCAGAGCTCGTGTTTTACAGGAATTTGAAGGCTAATCGACATTTGCCTTATGGACTTTAAGTACTGGGAAGAGGACATTTCTGCGCGTTATTCATAGGGCGAAAATTATCCGGAGATTGCAAAAGAAGCCCTGAAGAAGCCGTTCGACAATGCCCGGAGCTCCTTTTTGAAGGGGAAATCTTAAAAAGGGAGTCATTCTTCGCCATCTTCTCTTCCGCAGGTGTATCAGGGAAAACAAATATTAAAATACAGTTTCGGTCGATATGGAAATCATATACTATACAGTCTTCTTTCGCAGTATACTCCTGGTAATTTAGCCGGTTTTCCGGAGATCAATAGGAAGGTCTTCGGAAAGGAATATCAAAAAGCTTGTAGATTACGCACTGTCTTTTAGGAATGGAGAATGCGTTTATCCAAGAGGGGGAAAACGCGAAGGAAAGCTTTTATACCGATTTTCCGTCTGAAATCTGGCTAAAGGAAAAATAAAGGAGAAGCAATGATTAATTTTACGGTTGGTCCGGTGATGGCATCGGAGGAAATTCTCGCCTTGGCGCGGAGCAGGCACTTATTTCAGAACTTCGGAGTTCTCCGAAATCATGCTGGAAAAATGAAAATATATCTTAAAGTATAGTAAGGCAGGGCGGAATGCTCGAGCTGTCTTTATGACTTGTTCCAGCTCGGGCTCCATGGAAGCCGTGGTGATGAACTGCTTCACAAAGGAAGACAAGCTTTTAGTGATTAATGGAGGAAGTTTTGGAGAGCGCTTGTGTACGTCTTTGTGAGATCCATGAAATTTCCCCATGTCCCTATTATGCTCGAACACGGGAAAAAGCTACAAAGAAAAACTCTACGAGTATGACGGACAGGGCTTTACGGGACTTCTTGTCAATGTGGATGAAACCCTCGACCGGAGTACTATATGATACCGCAATGCTCGGGGCATTTTATGAGAAAAATCATTTGTTTTTGTCTGTGATTGTGTATCTTCTTTTCTGGCAGATCCTTTTGACATGGAAAAAGTCAAGGCGGATATTACGATCACGGGATCGCAGAAGGTTCTCGCCTGTCCTCCGGGCATTTCCATTATCGTCTTATCGGAAAAAGCGGTAGAGGAGAGTAAACGGTTTAAAAACAAAAAGCATGTATTTTAACACAGGACATGTTGAAAAATCAGGAGAGGGGCAGACGTCCCTTTCACTCCGGCAGTCGGGATTCTTTACAAATTAATGCACGACTGAAGGAAATTGAGAGACTGGGCGGTGTAGAGAAAGAAGTGGAAAGAGTAGCCTTGCAGGCTGAGGATTTTCGAGAGAAAGTGAAGAATTTGCCCTTTGAATTTGTCTCCGAAAGTCCCGCCACTGCGGTAACGCTCTGCATCCGATTGCGGGAAATGCTTATGAAATAGTTCTCCGTCTTAAGGAGGAATACGGGATTTGGATTTGTCCGAACGGAGGAGATATGAAAGAGAAAATCTTCCGTGTCGGGCAGCATCGGAGCGCTAAGTCACAAAGATAATAGCATCTTAGTGAAAAGCCTTTCAAGACTTACATAATCGCGGATTATTATAATAAAAGAGATGACAAAATTGCAGATTGCAAATGGAAAGTAGATTACAATAAAAGAAGATAAAAAGCAGATTATAAAAAGTATAGTACGATAATAAAAAGTAGAGTACGATAAAAGAAGCGACCACTATAATAGAAACAGCTAAAAATAAACAGCGACAATAAAAGAAATAGACTGGATTGATTGTTGATGAGGAAAATACTATGATACTGGCACTCGATGCGGGAACAACGAGCACAAGAGCAATACTCTTTAATGCGGAGGGAAGACCCTGTTTCTTCAAGCGAATTCCTAGCAGTACTATCCGAAGGCGGGCTATGTAGAACATCATGGAAAATGAAATCTGGCAGGCTGAGCTTTCCGCGGCAAGGGAAGCTGTGGAGAAGTCGGGGATTCATCCTTCTAAAAATACAAGCTATCGGTATCACGAATCAAAGAGAAACCACCCTTGTCTGGGACAAGGATACGGGGCTTCGATTTATCCCGCCATCGTCTGGCAGTGCAGAAGAACCACGGAAATGATAGAGAAGATGACAAAGGAAGATCCTCTACCCTATAGAGCTTATTAAAGAGAAGATGGATTGGTCTTTGATCCTATTTTTCCGCAACCAAGCTTTCCCTGGATTTTTAGACCATGCGGAGGGAGCAAGGGAAAAGAGCGGAAAGGGGAGAGCTTTGTTTCGGAACCGTGGATACCTAGTTTGATTTATAATTTAACCAAAGGAAGATGCTTCGTTACCGACTATAGTAATGCGAGCAGAACGCTTTTTATTTAATATCCATAGCCTCGAATGGGATACGGAGCTTTGCGCGCTTTTCGAATTCCCATGGCTATGCTTCCTGAGGCGCTCTGTCTTCTTCCTTTTTCGGAGAGACGGACGAGGAATATTTCGGAAGAAAAAATACCCATCTTAGGTGGTAGCAGGAGATCAGCAGGCGGCACTTTTCGGACAATGCTGTTTTTCAAAAAGGCGATGTGAAAAATACATACGGCACAGGTTAGCTTTATGCTGATGAATACGGGGAAGACTGCGTCCCTTCTCATCATGGACTGCTTAGTACGATTGCTTTTTGGGCATAAACGATAAGGTCTACTATGCATTGGAGGGTCTGTCTATGCTGCGGGAGCCGTGATCCAGTGGTTAAGGGATGAGTGCATCTTCTGGATGATTCTAAAGATTCGGAATATTTTGCGACTAAGGTAAAGGATACGCACGGTTGCTATATCGTACCTGCTTTTACAGGGTTAGGAGCACCATATTGGGATCCGGAGGCCAGAGGCTCCATCACCGGTCTTACCCTGGGAGTGAATAAAAATCACATTATTCGTGCAGCGCTGGAATCGATTGCCTTTCAGAGCAGAGGATCTCTTTAGCTGCCATGGAGCAGGATATCGGACAAAGGCTCAGAAGTCTTCGCGTAGACGGAGGAGCATCCGGGAATAATTTTCTCATGGAATTTCAAGCGGATATTATGCAGGCATCGGTCAATTCGTCCGGCCTGCATTGAGACTACGGCATTAGGGCGCGGCGTATCTCGCCGGTCTTTATTGCGGCTTTTATCCTTCTATGGAGAGCCTTGAGGAAAGGCACCATGTGAAATGGAATTCTTCCCGAAAAATGCTTCGAGAGGAAAGAGAAATGAAGCTCTCGAATGGAAAAAGGCATTAAAGAAAAGCTTTAAGCGATTATAATAAGCCGGAATAGGAAAGAGAAAAATAGAGAAATAAAAAGAGCAAATAGAAACGAGGAAAAATGCAAGTAATCATTACCACCTGCACAGTGTGCAGAAGAAATTGTTTTATCAGTGTAGAGCATGATGACCATGAGGTCTTCGCCGTATATGGGAATTCTGCCATAGAGGAAAGGAAAGGGCCATAGAAGAAGCCCTCGCAAAAGAAAAAGAAATTCTTAGGAGAAATCAAAATAATCGGGGAAAAGGAGCTGCTTCCCGTCCGTACGGAAGGGATGATTCCTAAGGAAAAATTCGCTGAAGCGGAAGCGTTCTGTAAAACCTTCCGTATCCCAAAGCCAATCCGAATAGGAGACATCCTTGTAGAAAAACTTTTTTTAAATACAGGAGTGCATTTGATTTCTCGAAGACTGTGTCATAAAAAAGCTTGGAGTCGAAAAATATAGCTGTAGATTATCATACTGTATGGCTCTGAAGAGGGGCAATCTGAGCCTGTGGGTACTTGCGAAAAACAAATGAAATGCAGTTTTTCGCTTAGTATCCCTACGAAAGGACAAACTTTTCATCAGAAAAGTTGTCCTGCACAAGACCAACTTCTGAAGGAGTTGCTTTTGCGAGCAAAGTGAGCAATGGCTACCGAGCCCATGCTCAGTCAGGCGAGGTTAGCGAGAGCGTGCCCCGATTCTGAGCCATACAGTGTGAAAAAGTGTATTTTTTTCCGACTCCATGTTTCTTATAATCCTATAAAATTACTAGGAATACTATTGTCACAGCAAAAGCTACTGCTGTATAATGCGGGGAATGTAGGGAGGAAGAGATGTTATTGTATTTTGTACTCAACTTACTGCTAAATAAATTATGGAATAATTCATATCGCTTAAACGTAAGGCGGCATTAGTAGATGGAGGAATTATGGCAGATTTGCTGGACATCAAAAATTTATCTGTTTCGTAGAAGAGAAGGCCATTCTCGATGCGGTTAGTTTGACTATCAATAAAGGAGAGACCCATGTTTTAATGGGACCGAATGGGCAGGAAAGTCCACCTCGGAAATGCCATTATGGGAAATCCCGCCACATCATTACCGGAGGAGAAATTGTATTTAACGGTGAGAATATCACTGCCGAGGCGGTGGATAAGAGGGCGAAGAGAGGCATTTTCCCTTGCCTTCCAAAAATCCGCTTGAAGTACCGGGAGTAAGCCTTTGGAAACTTTATCCGTTCCGCTATGGAAGAAAGATTCGAAAGAGAATCTGTCTTTGGGACTTCCGTAAGGAGCTGAAGGCTTCCATGGATATCCTCGGAATGGATCACAGTTATGCGGAAAGAGACTTAAATGTGGGATTTTCCGGCGGTGAGAAGAAGAAAGCCGAGATTTTACAGCTTCATGCTAAAGCCGGAGCTCGTTATTCTCGATGAAAACCGATTCCGGTCTTGATGTGGATGCAGTTCGTACGGTGTCCGAAGGCGTGAAAGCTTATCAGAAAAATATGGACGGCGCGCTTCTATCATCACCCACTCCACCAGAATCCTGGAGGCACTTAGTGTGATAAGACACATGTCATTGTAAACGGAAAATCAAGGCTACCGGGGACGGCATGTCTGGTTAATAAGATTAATGATGAGGGCTTTGAGTCCTTCTTAGAGGGTTAAAGTATGGCAAAAGATAGAGCAATAGTAGAAGATATCGACCGCTCCCTCTATGATTTCCGCTATGAGGAAAAAGATGGAGAGTTCTATAAGATAAAAGAGGGATTGACTGAGGATATTGTTCTCGAGATTTCTGAGAAGAAAAATGATCCTGAGTGGATGCGGGATTTTCGTTTAAAGTCTTGGAGATTTATAACAGTCGGAAATGCCGAACTGGGGTCCTGACATTTCAGGACTCAATGTAGACAATATCGTAACCTATGTAAAACCGAATACGGAAATGTCTCAGAGCTGGGAAGAGGTGCCGGAAGATATTAAGAACACTTTTGAGAAGCTCGGGATTCCGGAAGCGGAAAGAAAGAGCCTTGCCGGAGTAGGAGCGCAGTATGACTCGGAGCTCGTTTATCATAATCTGCAGGAAGAGGTGGCAAGACAGGGCGTTATTTATACCGATATTGAGTCTGCGCTTCACGGTCCTTACGGGAAAACGATTGAAGAGCACTTCATGAAACTGGTGCCTCCTACAGACCACAAGTTTGCCGCACTTCACGGAGCGGTTTGGTCAGGTGGATCCTTCTGTCTATGTACCAAAGGGGGTTAATGTGGAAATTCCCTGCAGTCCTATTTCCGCTTAAATGCGAAGGGAGCGGGACAGTTTGAGCATACCCTGATTATCGTGGACGAGGGTGCACAGCTTCATTTTATTGAGGGCTGCTCCGCACCGAAGTACAATGTGGCGAACCTCCATGCAGGCTGTGTGGAGCTCTTTGTCGGGAAAAATGCGAAGCTGCGCTATTCCACCATCGAGAACTGGTCCAAAAATATGTATAACCTAAATACAAAGAGGGCAAAGGTAGAGGAGAACGGCATCATGGAATGGGTTTCCGGCTCTTCGGTTCTCATGTTTCCTATCTTTACCCGATGACCATTTTAAAGGGAGACAATGCGCGTTCCCAGTTTACAGGTGTAACCTTTTGCCGGAAAGGGACAGAATCTGGATACCGGAGTAAAGATGGTGCATATCGGTAAGGATACCAGCTCCTATATCAATACCCGTTCGATTTCGAAGGGAGGCGGCATCTCCACTTACCGTTCCGCTGTAGTGATTCAGAATCAGGCAAAGAATGCGAAGTCATCCGCTTCCTGTCAGTCCTTGATGCTCGATGACGAGTCCCGTTCCGATACCTTACCGGCTATTGATGTACGGACAAACAAAGCAGATGTAGGATCACGAGGCGAAGATCGGAAGAATTTCCGAGGATGACGTTTTCACCTGATGAGCAGAGGAATCTCGGAAGAAGAGGCAAAGTCCCTTATTGTAAGCGGCTTTGCGGACTCGGTTTCCAAGGAGCTTCCTTTAGAGTATGCGGTGGAAATGAACAATTTGATTCGTTTGGAAATGGTTGGAGCCATCGGCTAGGAAGGAGGATAGGATGCAAAGAGAATCAATTTATAATCAATAAAATGCCTGTGCCTACCTTCCGCTGGTTGAAATGAACGAAGCAAAAGCTTGAAATACCGGGAGAACTTACAGCCTATCAGCCTTCCGTAGAAGGAAAGCATCCAAAGAGGCTTACGGAAGAGAATGACTTTTCCGGCAGCATGAGTACGGCACTGGACGATTATTTCCGGGAGGAAAGACTTCCTGTGCAGTCCTTGTTCTAAGAGAAGGAGAGGAGAGCCCTGAATATATTCGCATGCATTTTCAAAACGGAGAAAATGCGGTGAGCACTCCGCTTACTGTTTTACAGTGGAAGAAGGGCAAGACTAAAGCTCTTTTAGCGATTGAATCTTTTGGAAGAGTCCAAAAATATGGCATTTTTACAGGAAAAAAATTCCTTTTTAAAAGAAAAATGCCAAACTGGACCTCGTCATTGCTGTAAAGAATGCGAAGGACTTTGCACATTTACAGGATTTTTCCTTTGTTTTGGAAGAAAAGGCGAAACTGAAACTGACTTCCCTTCTTCTCTCCGGAAAGAGCCATCATATTTCCTACCAGATTGATTTAAACGGAGATAAGTCCGAGGCGGAACTGTATCTGGATTATGTGCTCTCAAAAGGAAAAAGCGGATTTTAATCTTGTAGTGAATCACAGGGGAAAAAGACGATTTCACATCGTAGCTGACGGTGTACTGCGGGAAGATGCGGTGAAAATATTCCGCGGCACCATTGATTTAGAAACATGGCGCAGGGAGCTTCCGGCACGGAGCAGGAAAAATGTGCTTCTGATGGACGACTCCGTTAGAACCAGACTATTCCCGTTATTCTTTGTGATGAGGATGATGTGGAAGGAAATCACGGGGCAAGTATCGGAAGACTTGATGAAGAGAGTCTTTTTCTATATGGAAAAGCCGCGGTCTTTCTCTTGGAGGCGGCTGCGAGCTGATAGCGGAGGCTCGAATGGAAAGCGCAATCCACGGGATTATGGATAAAAGGTAGAAGAATATATAGAAGCGGAGCTTCGGGGAAAAAGAGGAGTGCGGAGGAATAATGGAAGAGAAAAAGAGATTGCAAGCGATAAAAGCGCGATTTTCCCATTTTTAAAAAGCGCTGACTTTTTCTATCTCGGACAATGCCGCCACTACACAAAAACCGTATTGCGTAATGGACATGATGAAACAATATTGAGACGGAAAATGCGAACTCCCTCTTCGCGGCTTTACGAGCTTTCCTTAAGGCGACAGAAGCCTATGAGAGAGCGAGGGTTACCGTGCAGAACTTTCTTCATGCCGCAAGTCCCGAGGAGATTATCTTTGTGCAGAAATGCGACGGAGGGCTTAAACCTCGTTGCGCAAAGCTACTGAAGAGCCTTTTTGAAAGAGGGGAGATGAGATCCTGATTACTACATCATGGAGCATCACAGTAACCTGATTCCCTGGCAAGAGGTTGCAAAAGAAAAGGGAGCTAAGCTCACCTTCCTGGAGCCGAATGAAGAAGGACTCATTTCTTTGGAAAGCTTTTAAGAAGGCACTGAATGATAAGGTGAAAATTGTAGCCATGGCGGAAGTTTCCAATGTTCTGGGAAATCGACAGGATATCGAGACTTTTGTAAAATTGACCCATGATGCTATCTTTGTCTTCGTGACGGTGCGCAGTCCGTGCCGCACAGAAAGGTGGACGTACAGGAGATGGATGTGGACTTTTTAGCCTTTTCCGGTCATAAAGTTTACGGTCCGATGGGAATCGGTGCGGTTTTACGGAAAGAAGGAATTACTGGAAAAAGATGCTCCTTTCCTCTTTGGCGGAGAGATGATTGAGTATGTTACTAGGGAAGAGGTTACCTGGGCGGAGCTTCCCATAAATTCGAAGCCGGTACCGTAAACGTTGGCGGAGCTGTCGGTTTGGAAGCGGCCATTCAGTATATTGAGAAGCTTGGATTTCCTTTTATCGAAGAGAGAGAAAAGAGCTTTCCGAATATCTTATGGCAGGGATGAAGGAAATTTCCCACGTGCATATCTTGGGGTCCGAGAAGGGGAAAAATCACCACGGAATCATGACCTTTACGATTGACGGGGTACATCCTCATGATATTGCGTGAAATTATGGACTCTCACAAAGTCTGTATTCGAGCAGGACATCACCGTGCGCACCCCTTATGAAGTTTATGGGAACGCCGAGTACCAGTAGGGTAGCCTGGCTTATACAATACCAAAGAGGATGTAGATGCCTTTTTAGCCGCTTTAAAAACAATCAGAGGAGCTATGGGATATGGCGAATAATACCTATTACAACGAAATATTGACGGAACACAATATCCGTCCTCTTCATAAGCACAAGATGGATGATGTGGATTTTTCTCTGGAAGGAGTGAATCCCAGCTGTGGAGACGATATTGTCCTGCATCTTAAGCTCGATCAGGATGAAAAGATTGTGGAAGCGAGTTTTGATGGAGACGGCTGTGCTATTTCGCAGGCGAGCAGTGATATCATGTGTGACTTGGATTATCGGAAAGAAGAAGGATGAGGCGTTTCGTCTTTCCGAAATTTTCCTTCGTATGATTCGCGGAAAGATTACGGAAGAAGAGAAAGAAGAACCTCGAAGAGGCGGGAATTCTGGAGTGATATTTCCCATGCCCGCCCGTGTAAAAATGTGCGGTTTTTGGCATGGCGCACCATGGATGAAATTTTTCAGGATGCCGCGGAGGGAAGATTGACAAGTATAGCGGAAAGTTTGATTAAAGTTATGAATTGATCTCATAAAGAGCGTAGATAAGCGAACGGCTTTTTCCTCAAGATGATGCTGGAGGTGCGGAACTGTTTGGCTTTTTCCATTTGCACAGTTCGATTTACTTTTTCATTTTTGCACAATTCGATTTTTATAATAAACCGCTTGCTTTTTAAAAATAGTATGTTGCTTAGCAAGCTGTTTTTGACGAGGTGTGATAATGGTAGTCGGCCAGCCTGGAAAGTTGGTGCTCACGTACGTGGGTTGTGGGTTCAAGTCCCATCCTCGTCGCTATTTTGGAAGTCTAGGATTTAAGCCAAACGGCTTAAAAACCTAGACTTTTTCTTTTAGATAATTCTTTCAAGTCAGGCGAAATATTGTATAATAGGCTTATCTAGTGAAAGGAGAAGGTCATGCTGGAATACTTGAATTTAAAACTGATGGGTTCGGTGTAGGAGAAAGCTCTCTGAACATCTCGGATGAAAAACGGAAGATTGAAATATTCCTATGACAGTACAGAGTATGAAAACGGTCCTTCTCTTGTTTTAAATGTATCCAGAGAGAAGGCGCAATCTTTTTTGGATAAACTAGAGAACTTGAATCTTTATCGTTGGAAAGAACAATATTTTCATGAGAAGAAGCAGAATAGGAGTAAAGAAAGAACGCTGTCTTCTCGTTGGTATCTTCTTTATAAAGAGGTAAACAGGGAGGCTAAGGAATTTCAGGGCTGAATGATTTTCCCAAGGACTGGAGCAGGCTCATTGGGGCTATTGCAAAGCTTACGGAAGAAATGGACAATTACCGTTTCGACGGCGTTTCCGAATTTACTATGGAAAATGCGAGATTATCGGGAACAAGTTCATTGGAATCCTGTTACCGGAGAAGAAGATTACGTTGAAGTGGAATATAGAGAACGTTTATCTCTTTCCGGAAAGGACAAGAAACTTGTCTATCAGCAGTTTGCCAATGATGTTTATACGGTAAAGCACGAGTACAATATGACGAATATAGCGGATTATCTTTTAGGAAACATTGAACGCTACTTTAGTAATTTTGAGGATGAAGATCAACTTTACGAAGAGGAAGATGCAGCCAGGGTAAGTATTTGTCTTTCTTTTCGGAATGGAACAAAGAGAATTTTGAAAAGAACTTATGATCGCTATGGACCCTCTGGATGATTGGGAAGATTTCTTGGAGGATTTTCATAAGACATTAGGATACTATGGGGTGTACGGGGCGATGTTTGACTCCGGATTGTATCATCACGGTGTAAAAAGTGGGGAATATATTTATCTTTCCTGTATTTTTCAACCGAATGGCAAAACGTATTATTTCAGAAGCAGGGAAGATAATGTGGTCGTAGGCGACTTTGTACTTGTTCCGAGCGAGAAACAGAAAAATGCGGAAACGGTAGTGATGATAGCGGAGGTTTTGTATTGTAAGGAAGAGGAAGTACCGTATCCTTTGAAAAGACGAAATTTATCTACGAAAATTGGATGATAGTGATTTCTTTTAGTTTTCTATCTCAAGATAATCCCGATGAGGGAATGTAGCAAATAAAGCACTTCCCTTGGAAGGAGAAAAAATGATTATTTTAGTGGATTTTGAAAATACGCATGCCAGCGGTTTTCAAGGAGTGGAGTATCTGATGAAAAATGACACTTTGTGGTGTATTACAGTGACGAAAAATTGGCGGTAAGTAAGGGAGTAGTCGATGATTTAAAGGCTAAGAATGTACATGTCAGGATGGTGAAGCTAAAGCAAAGATAGTAATGCATTGATAGTGTATATTGCGTCGACTACAGGCATGTTTCTTGATACGGGAGATAAAATTTGCATTGTTTCCAAGGATAAGGGCTATGCGGCGGTCAGAGATTTTTGGCACAGCCTTAGAGGTGCGGAAATTCTTTTGGGTGAAACCATAGAAGAGTGCTTTCTTCATTCTGTTGCCAATGATGATTCGAGAATAAGAAGAGCCAAGGAGAGAAGTCAAAAGTGCGTTACTGACGGAAGCGTTTGAAACGATGAACAATATTCCGACAAGACCCACTCTCAGCAGAAATAATTTTTGGAAAAGGCGGAAACAAGCAAACTATGATTTAAGTAAAAACTTAAGTCCTGGTTGAAATTCTTCCGAACTTTGGCTAGCTGAGACAGAGACTGATTTATCGAAGTGGAAGAGAAGGAAGAACTACAATCCTTGGTGGAGGAAGAGCAATTTTCGGCATTACATGATATCGTTCCAAGCCATAAATGTGGGAGATGTGGCGCCCCAAGCGGATCTGGGCTCTGAAAATTGCTATTTCTGAAGATAGGGAGTGACCGGGGAAAAATAGAGGAAAATGCAGAAGACGCCTTGAGGATTCAAGGCAAGTGCTGAAGCTAAAGAAAAGAAGAAAAACACTACTTCCATACATAAAGAAAATCCCAAATAAAAGTTTCTTGCAGAAAAAGCACAGAATCAGATCTCAGTTTATGTGGGATCCGATTACGAAGTCCATGATAAGAGTAGAGAGGAAACTAAAGAAAACTCCTGCGGAAGAGCGTGAATCCTCGGATACTAAATCAGAAAAATAACGGAAGGCACAACGAAGAAAACAAAGAGAAGAAGAAGCGGAAAGAATCATGCAGGAGTAAAAGAAAAAGCAAACGTCGATAAGCTCTGTGTTGAAGGCGAAAAAGCAGGACAAAGAATCAGGAATTACGGAGAACAATTCGTCAAAAGAAACCCAAAGAAAAGAAAGCAAAATAAAAGAGGCAAAAGCCAAGAAACTGAAGACGAAGAGACGGAAACTAAAGCAGAAAGAGGAAAAGAGGAGTAGAGAACTCGCAAAAGAACAGGCGGAAGTGAATACAACTTCCGATGTGGAAAAGAAGGCGGAAACGGACAAAGCCTGAGGAAAAAGCGGAGAAGAAAAAGAATGTTCTGGAGAAGCAGTGAGCCAAGAAAAAGCATGTGGAAGACGCAAAATACACTTTTTATTTTTGAGAAAATCTTCTGTGAAAAGTTCTTGCATGTCGGGAACATTATGGTAGTATACCATTTGTTGCAAAGGGGAGTGCTGGAATGGCGAGACAGGCAAGACTAAGGATCTTGTGTCCGTTAGGGCGTGTGGGTCTCAAGTCCCATCTCCGCAGGGAATAAAAACACCGAGTATGTTGCGGAATTAGCGCAAAAGCTCGGTGTTTTTCTTTGTTTTCAAGATCGGAATCACCTTGTATATTTTCATTTCTATAAAGAGGGAAACTCCTTTCTTAGCAAAGTCTTTCCAAAAATGGACTCTCAATGTTAGAATAGAGGAAATGTTTTTGGAGGAAAGTAATGAAAATAAATTGAAAGAAGATTTTAAGCGCCTTTTTGGAGTTATTGCAGGCGGACTCTTTATGGCATTAAATCTAAAGACTTTTGTTTCAGCCGGAGGTCTTTTACCGAGGGCAACGGACTGACAGGGTGCTCACGCAAAGGATTGTACTCAAGTTACTTTAATGTTTCCATTCCCTTCTTCTTCTGAATATTACCATCAATTTAATTCTATCTATATCGGTTTTCGCGTTTGTAGGAAAAGTTTACTTTTTACCCTTAATTATGCTTTTAGTTACCGGTTTTACGGACTATCTCCATTTGGCTCCGATAACATCGGATATGTATTGATCGCCATTTTTGGCGGCATTATGAATGCCATGGCAATTACTCTTTGTCTTTGGGTGGATGCAACCTCCGGAGGAACGGATTTTATTGTGATTTATCTTCTGAAAAAGGGAGTAGACACTTGGAATCTTATTTTTATTTCAATGCTGTCATTTTTACCGATTAACGGCTATCTATTCGGCTGGGATAAAGCGTTGTATTCTATTATTTTCCAATCTCGTATCGACGCAAACTTTATCGGCATTGTATCGTAATTATCAAAAGCTCACCTTTTTATTATCACGGATTATCCGCATGAGGTCGCAAATGGGAATCCATGAGGTTAGTCATCACGGAGCCCTATTATAAAGGCGGAAGGTGTTTATGCGCATCAAGAAAAAGAGTATGGTATACTCTGTGATTTCTTCGATGGATGCTAGAAAGGTAAAGATGAAAATAAAAAGAAATTGATCCCAAGGCATTTATCAATACTGTTCATTCCAAAGATATTATGGGGCGTTTCTATATGAAGCCGAAGGATTAAAATGCTGGTTTTTCAGCTTTGCGCTAACTTGACTTTACATGCAGATAGGTCGTTTCATGGTAAAAAGATGGAAAATGAAGCGATAGGCATTTTTGTTTAACAAAAATAAAAGGAGGATTATGGGAAAGTATCAGAAACATACTTTTTGATTTAGACGGAACAATAATAGACCCGGTCCGAATAATGAAACTGTGCAGTACGCACTCAATCATTTTTCTTTGTATCATCAGCCTGAAGAAAAGTTGAGGAGATTTATAGGTCCTCTTTAACGGATTCTTTTTATGAAGGTATACAAGTTTAATGCGAAACAGGCGGAAGAAGCCTTGTCCTATTATCGTGAGTTTTATCCAAGTGAGGGATGTTTCGATATTTCCCTTTTATCCCGGAATGGAAGAATGCATAAAAACATCTGGCGGAACAGGGAAAGAAGGTTATTTTTACTTACTGCAGCCGATGCCGCTCAAATCACCAAACATTTCCGGATTTCCGATTATCTGGAAATCGAACGGAGCTGATAGAGGGGATTCCGGTAAAGCGCACTTAATCGAGAAGGCTTTACGGGAGGAAATTTAAAAAGGAAGAATGTCTCATGGTCGGAGATACAAAATATGATATTGATGCTCGCAAAAGAGCTGGGAATGGATTCTGTGGCTCGCATTGCAGGCTATACGGTGTTCCGGAAGAAATTGCAAGTGCAAATTATAGCATTCAAAAACCGTTGACTTACTATCTCTAGTTTAAGAAAACATGACGTTGGCTTACTTTATCTTTGTTTAAAGAAAATGGCGTTGACTTACTTTATTTTGTTTAGAAGAAAATAGTCAGATCTTTTATTCATAACGAGTATCGCTCGCAAAGCGTGCGGTATCTCGTTCAAGATTTTGTAAGATAGGGTTTTACGAAAGAAAGGGGTTCTTATTATGAAAAAGAATAGCGTTGCTTACTACTTTCTACTGCTGGTTATGCTCGGCATGGCGAGATGCGGTGGGAAAAAGCCTGAGAAAGAAAACAACACAGGCCGTGACAACGGAAAAGGCTGAAGCAAATGACGGAAAAAGCGGAAGAGAGTACGAAGAGACGAAGACAGAGACAGAGTCGGCATTGAAAGTCATCAGTCTTTAAGGGGGCCAACCAGTATCGGTCTTGTACATCTTATGGAGAAAGCGGAAAAAGGATAACTTGCCCTATAGCTTCCAGATGGAGGCAAAGTCCGGATGCGCTTCTTCCTGAATTTGTTTCGGAAAGGCGGATATTGCGACGGTTCCTGCAAACATGGCGGCTGTTTTTGTATCAGAAATTCAATAAAGATTTATATGTTTTAAATATCAATACCTTTGGGCAGTTCTCTATGGTGTAAGCGGAAACGCGGAAGTGAAAGCCTTTTCCGACTTGAGGGAAAGACTCATCTCAGTACCGGACAGGTGCCAGTCCTGAATATCTGATGAATACTTTGTTAAAGAGAAAATTCTATCTATGCAAATGCCGAATTTTACACGGATGTGATGGAAATTGCGGCAAAATTAAAGGAGAACCGGAAGCTGTTGTTATTTTACCGGAGCCTTGCCACTGCTACACTGTTACAGAACCCGCATTAGAGAGAAAGTTCTCCTTAACGGAGGAGGGAATAAGATTTTCCCTGAACAGAGCTTCTCGACTGCGGTAACGATTGTTAAGAAGTCTTTTTATGAGGAAAATAAGGACCGGGTTCAAGCTTTTCAAAGGGAAGAGCAGGAGAGCATTGAAGCAGTGGAGAAGGATACGGATACGACAGCGGCTTTTCGATGGTGAAGTACGGCATTTTAGAGAAGGGAAGAGCTTGCCAAGAAAGCCATTCCGAATTGCAAATGTCCATTTTATTGACGGAGAGAATATGAAGAAAGACTTGGAACAGTACTTTTACTGCGCTTTTTGCAGTGAAGATCCAGTCTGTCTATGGCGTTTTTACCCTGAGGCGGATTTCTATTTTACGCATTAATCCGCTTATGAAAGAGAGGTCGCAGAAACTAATTATTTTTATGTTTTTGGTTTTCATGATTTGGGGAATTGTTTACGAGACTGGTAAACAATCCTTTGTTTTAGTGGGGGCCGCTTGAAACGGTAAGGCATATTGTGATTCTCATGGGAAGAGCGTCTTTTACGGGGATTTTTGTATTTCAGTTCCGTCCGAATTCTTCCTCTTATTTACTTGCTTTTCTTTTTAGGCTTAGTTTTTGCGTTCTTTGCCTATCGTTACCCGTTTTTTTGAGAGTCTGATGGAGGCCCCTTTTGTTTCGCTGAGAAGCCTTCCCTGCAGCAAGCTTTTTGTAATTATTTTACTCTTCTTCCTGGGAAGGGGGAGCTTATCTTTTTTTATCAGCTTCTGGATGTCCTTTCCTGTGTTCTACTTTAATTTTTCTGGAAGGATTAAAGACTCTGGATCGATCTACTCTGGAAATGGCAAGGCTCTTTCGCTTTTCTCTCTGTGGAATCGTTTTTCGCTATATTTATCCCGGGAATTTATCCGCAGATTCTGAGCAGTGCAAAGCTTGCAATGGGGCTTTCATGGAAGAGTGGTATCGCGGCGGAGCTAATCGGACAGGTACGGCAAAGTATCGGCTATCAATTAATGGATGCAAAAGTCAGCTTGGAAATGGGAGATGTCTTTGCTTGGAGCATTATTATGATTGCTCTTTCCCAATTTTTGAATGGCTCGTTCTGTTTCTTCTGAAAAAAATTTTTTCGAAAGGCAGTGTGTAATGGTACTGAGTATAGAAAAGGGTACAAAGACATATGGCAATCAAGTTCTGTTTCAGGATTTTTCTTGTGAACTCGATTTTATGAAGCATCCGATTTATCGTATTACAGGGGATTCCGGAAAGGGGAAAACCAGTTTGCTGCGTATTCTCTCTTCTCTGGATACTTTGGACAGCGGTACATTTTCCATTGTGATGGAGAGGTCACGAGGGGAGGAAACAGGGTCGTGTGCCTCTTTGGATGTTTCAGGAAAAATCGCCTTTGGAAAATCTTTCTGCAGTGGAAAATCTTTCTTTCATTCCCTCCGGGTATACCGTATCCGAAATAGTCCGTTTTTCGAACAATTGCTTTCCGGTGAAAATATAGAGAAAAGGGTTTCCGAGTTTTCCGGAGGAATGAAAAGACGGCTTGCTTTTTTGCGGGCTATGATAGCAGAGTTTGAGATTTTATTTTTGATGAACCCTTTTACGGGAATAGACGAAGAGAATCGGCTTAAGATGGAGTATTTTCTGGAACATATTGGGAAAAAGACCCATGATTTTTGCCAGCCATGAAGAGCCTCTCCTTTGGAAAAAAATTATGGCAGAATCGAACTGTAGTATAATCAGGTATGGAGATAGTTTCGGAAAAAGAGCGTTGCTCGCTTTTTATTCCGGAAAGGTTATACCTGCCATAACTCAGAAAATTTTGACATGGAAAAAGGGCATGGGATAATCAGACATATTTTTTAGGAGGAGCAAGCGAAATGAATGCAATGGTTGCACTTACAGTCATTATTATTCTCGTGGGCATTATTGTCTTGGACAGTAGTGATTGTTTGCGTAACGCCTCATTTGAAAGATAAAGACAGTTAGAGAGTTTTAGCCTTACAGCGTTACGCTGTAAGGCTTTTTCAATGAGAAAGGGAGTTGGGGAATGAAATTAAAAGGAGCAAGAATCTTAATTGAAGAACTCTATTCGACAGGGAGTGGATACCGTTTTCGGCTATCCGTGGCGGTGCGGTTTTAAATATCTATGATGAACTGTATCAATCTAGAGACCGCATTCATCATGTTCTGACAGCCCATGAGCAGGGAGCTGCCCACGCAGCTGACGGCTATGCGAGAGCAAGCGGAAAAGTCGGGGTGGTCATTGCAACGTCAGGACCCGAAAGTCATGAACCTTGTTACCGGCATTGCCAATGCCTATCTGACTCTGCACCCCTCGTTGCCATTACCGGAAATGTTGCTACCGAAGCTTTGGGAAGAGACAGTTTTTCAGGAAGTGGACATCGTATCCATACCCAACCTGTTGTGAAGCATAACTTCATGGTTAAGGATGTTTCCGAGCTTGAACAGACAATGAAAGAGGCGTTTCTGATTGCCAATTCGGGAAGAAAGGGACCGGTTCTTATTGATATCCCGAAGCGATGTGCAGGTCAATGAGTGGAGTACGGTCGTGCGGTACTTCCCAAGATGCCGGAGGCGGAATTACCCTGGCGATGAAGAAGGGGTTATACAACTTCTGGAACAATGCAGAAACCATTTATTTATGCCGGAGGAGGCGTTATTGCCTGTGGAGGAGAAAAATATCTTCAATCTCTTGCAGAAGTTAAATGCACCGGTTGCCCTCAGTATGAGTGGGACGTACTGCATTTCCGGACTCTCATCCTTTAAGTCTTGGCTTAGTCGGAATGTATGGCAGTTACCAAGCGTCGAAAGTGCAATCGGAATGTGACTTAATGCTCGCAGTCGGTGTTCGTTTTTCCGATAGAGCTACAGGAAATCTTTCCGCTTATACGAAGAATTGCAAAATCATTCATGTGGATATTGATAAGGCGGAGCTTTGGAAAGAATCTTTCTCCTGATTTTTCGGTACAGTCCGATGTATGGATGAAGGCAGTCCTTCCGAAATTAAAGGAAAGAAAGAACCGGAGTGGTGGAGAGAAATTGAGAGCTATAAGAAAGTGAATATTCCCGAAAAGGGCTCTTTTCATCCACGGAATATTCTGAAACGCTTCGCCGCTTCACAAAGGATGACACGGTTGTGGCAACGGATGTGGGGACAACATCAGATGTGGACAGCACAGTATTATCGCTTTGAGAAACCCGGAACTTTCCTTACTTCCGGCGGACTTGGAACGATGGGTTACGGATTGGGTGCCGCAATTGGTGCCTGTCTTGCCAAGCACAAAGAGGAAACAGTGCTGATTACCTCGGACGGTTCCTTCTCCATGAATTGCAATGAACTTTGTACGACAGTAAAGGAAGACTTCCGATTACCATAGTACTTTTAAATAACCAGGTACTCGGTATGGTTCGGCAGTGGCAAACCGCTTTTTTCGGAGAACGGTATTCTGCTACAATCCTTGACAGAGGAACAGACTTTGTAAAGCTTATTGAAGCTTACGGCGGTAAAGGATTTTCCATCCATAAGCTTTCCGAACTGGAGAAAGCTTTAGAGGAAAGAAAGAATATTGCAGGACCGGTCCTTCTTGACTGTCATATTGATAAAGACGAGAAAGTTTTACCGATGATTCCACCCGGAAAGTCAGTGGCGGAAATTATCTTATAAGGAGAAAGCATGAAGAAATTTACCATTGATCTCTTTGTCAACAATCGTTTCGGCGTACTAAATCGTATCACCGGTTTGTATTGTAAGAGAGGCTATAATATAGAATCCATTCAGGCAGGACCGACTGAAATTCCGGGTTGCACCAAGATTGAAATTGTTTCCACCGGAGACGAGTATATGCGGATGCAGGTCATTTCCCCAGCTGGAAAAAGCTTTTACGACGTAAGAAAGGTAGAGCTGAAGTCTGTAACGGATTTGGACTAAGTCGCTAAACCGACTGTTTTCAGAGGCATAATCACATAGCGTGTGAACTTGTAATTGCTTTGTGATTAGACATGATTTAATGAGCTAAGCCTATGGGCTTCGCAATAGATTAGGAGCGGATTGCTCCTTAGGAACCAAGGAAGAGGAGGAAAGGCATTTTTCGGGAAGCATTCATCTTGGAAAAATGAGCTACTCATCCTCCGACTGAATAAGAGGGAGAATGAAAAATGGCTGTAATGTACTATGAAAAAGGATTGTGATCAGAGTCTTTTAAAGGGAAAAAAGGTAGCGGTTATCGGCTATGGATCTCAGGGACATGCCCATGCTTTAAATTTGCGCGATAGCGGCGTAGATGTAGTAATCGGTCTCTATGAAGGCTCAAAATCCGGCAAAAGAAGGCAAAGGAAGACGGATTTACCGTATTAAACACTGTGGAAGCAACAAAGCAGGCGGATATCATCATGATTTTGGTGAATGATGAGAAACAGGCTAGCTTTATAAGGAAGAAATTGCCGGTAACCTCTCTAAAGGGAAGACTTTGGCTTTTGCTCACGGCTTTAACATTCACTATCATGCTATCGTTCCCCCAACAGATGTGAATGTTATCATGATTGCTCCGAAGGGACCCGGACACACCGTTCGTTCCCAGTATGTAGACGGAAAGGGAGTGCCCTGTCTTGTGGCTTGCGAACAGGATCCGTCCGGTAATTCCATGGACATTGCAAGGCCTATGCTCATGCGGCAATCGGCGGAGCAAGAGGAGGTTTACTGGAGACAACATTTAAGAGGAGACGGAGACCGACCTTTTTCGGTGAGCAGGCAGTGCTTTGCGGCGGTGTATGGCGCTTCATGGAGGCGAGGCTTTAATACTCTTTGTAGAAGCAGGTTACAAGCTCGAAAATGCCTATTTTGAGTGTGTGCATGAGATGAAGCTGATTGTGGATTTGATTTTCAATGCCGGCTTTGAAGGTATGCGCTATTCCATCTCCGATACTGCCGAGTACGGATTATACCGCGGGCCCGAAGATCATCGGGGAAGAAGTGAAGGTCACGATGAAGAAGATTCTTTCCGATATCCAGGACGGTAGTTTTGCAAAAGGATTGACTCTGGAGAACCAGGCCGGCAGACCGCATTTCCTTGCGATGAGAGAGGCAAAGCTGAACAACCTTGTTTTCGAAACCGGAAGAGATTTAAGAAATAAGATGGGATGGAAGCAGGTTCAGGATTTGGATCAGGCAAGATAAGTCGAGGAAAAATACTCAGCAAATTGAAAAATGCGATATAAGCAGGAAGAAGGGGAAAATGGAACTTACGCTGGACAGAGTTTACCAGGCGGCTCTATGTGTTAAAAGCCGGTAATCAACAGAACGGATCTTGTTCATGCGACAAGAATTGAGGCGGATTGTGACTTGTATTTAAAGACGGAGAATCTGGCAAAATACCGGCTCTTTTAAAATTCGAGGTGCGTATTTTAAAATATCCACATCTCGGAGGAGGATAAGAAAAAGCGGTGTTGTAGCATGTTCGGCGGGAAATCATGCTCAGGAGTGGCTCTTTGTCGCAACAAAAGCCGGAACAAAGTCGACCATTTTTCCTTCCTGCCATTGCACCTATTTCCAAGGTGGAAGCGACCAGAAATTATGGAGCGGAAGTGCGCATGATTGACGGTGTCTATGATGATGCCTATAACGCCGCAGTAGAATACCAGAAGGAGAGTGGGCTGTCTTTATTCATCCCTTTAATGATATCGATGTCATGGCGGGACAAGGCACTATCGGAATGGAAATCATGGAACAGCTGGAAGACGCGGATGCGGTAGTGGTTCCGGTCGGTGGCGGCGGACTGATTTCCGGCGTTTCCTTTGTGGTAAAGAAATTAAACCCGAAGTGTAAAGTTTACGGTGTGCAGGCACAGGAGCGCCCATGGTACAGGCGGTAGCGGATAGCTGGAAAGCTTGGAAGAGGTGCATACCTTTGCAGACGGTATTGCTGTGAAAATCTCCGGGAAACTTAAGCTACGAAATGGTAAGAGAGTATGGATGAACTGGTTACCGTCAGTGACGATGAGATTGCCGCGGCGATTTTAACGCTTATGGAGAAGCAGAAGATTGTCCCGGAGGGGGCCGGAGCGGCTTTCCGTTGCGGCGGTTCTCTCTTTAATAAACTTCCGCTTAAAGGGAAAAAGGTGGTTTGTATCATTTCCGGAGGAAATATTGATGTCAATATTCTTTCCCGTGTCATTAGCCGCGGTCTTTAGAAGACCGGCAGGAAAGCTTCTCTGACGCTTTCTGGATAAACCGGGACAATTGGAAGAAGTTTCCCGTATTATTGCGGAGCTCGGAGCCAATGTGACGAAGGTCGACCACAACATGAATGTGGAGGATTCGGATATCAACGGTCGTTATTTGACATTATGATTGAAACACGGATTTCGCCATATAGAAGAAATCACAAAGCGCTTTCGTGAGGAAGGGTTTTCGTTGGTGTAAGACGAAGTATGTGTGGAGGCAAGATGACCGAGCAGATGCGATTGTCAGGTGTTTGGAGCTGGAAAAAGTAAGCTATGTTTCGGTTATCCCGGCGTAGCAATTTGTCCTTTTGACAGCTTGAAAGTACAGATATGAGAGTATCTTGGTCTCGCACGGAGCAAAATGCGGCACATGAAGCAAACGGTTATGCCAGAATCAGCGGAAAGCCCGGAGTAGTGTGAGACCTCGGTCCCGGAGCGACCAATGTAATTACCGGGATTGCGACCGCCTTTGCGGACAGCATTCCTCTTATTGTGATTACGGACAGGTAGAGAGTCGTCTCCTCGGCTCGGATGTCTTTCAGAGGCGGATATCTGCGGTGCCTCGAATCCTTTTGTAAAATACAGCTATACTCTTCGCAATGCGGAAGAAATTCCGAAGGTCTTTAAGGAGGCTTTTCATATCGCGATGACAGGACGAAAAAGGTCCGGCTTTTGATTGATATTCCATTGATGCAGAAGGCAAGTCTTAGGAAATTCCAATATCCCGATGACTTGAAAAATGCGTACTTATAAACCTACCGTGCAAGGAAATCCTGTGCAGATTAAGCGTTTGTTTCAGCGTCTTCAGCGTAAAAACCGATTCTTTGCGTGGAGGCGGTGTTCATTTAGCAGGGGTTTCTGAAAAAGGTAAGGGAATTTTCTCACAAATTCAATATTCCGGTAGTGAGCACCATGATGGGACTCCGCACGATGATGGCGACCCTTGATCCGCTGTACTTCGGTATGGTGGGAAACAACGGAAGGTCTTACGGAAATAAGGCCATGAATAGAGCGGAACTCATTATCATGATGGGCGCAGAGTTGCGGATCGTTCTATCAGTCAGCCCGATTTGATTACGGAAAATAAAACCTTGGTGCATATTGATGTGGATCCCGCGGAAATCGGGAAAAATGCCGGTCCGGAGATTCCTTTGTAGGAGATCTTTCCAGGTACTGGACAGCCTTTCTTCATGTGGAAGCGGAGCTTTCCTATCCCGATTGGATGGAAGAATTAAACGGTATCAAAGAAGAGACGGAGCTTTTTATAGAAAAGAAGAAAAAGAGGAGTTGAACGCTACTCTTGTCAATCCGCATTATTTCCTAAGGGAACTAAATCTGGCATTACATGATGATGCTATCTATGTAGCGGATGTGGGGCAGAATCAGCTATGGTCCTGCAAGCATTATAAAATGAAGGAAGGACGTTTCTTGACCTCAGGGCGGTATGGGAACCATGGGCTATTCTCTTCCTGCGGCAATTGGAGCTTATTTTGCGGAAAAGGAGATTGCTTGTTTAGAAGATAGAAAGAATAAAAAGGAAATTATTGCCGTCATGGGAGACGGTGTCTTTCAGATGAGTCTTATGGAGCTTGCGACTCTTCGACAATATAGCGCAGGTGTAAAAATCATTGTTTTTCATAATGGCGTTCTCGGTTTGGTAAGACAGTATCAAAAAGACGGCATATAAGCGAGCATTATTCCATGATTGACTTTAAGCGGGAATCCGGATTTATCCATGCTTTCCAAAGGCGTACGGTCTTTCTTATTTTTCCGTAAAAGAGAATAAAGAGGTAAAAAGAGAGTATTCGAGCCTTTTTGGATAAAGAGGAAAATGGAATCTTGGAAGTCTTTGTAGATATGGAGGAGACGGCCTGATGAAGAGAATTTATTCTGTTTTGGTAGAAAAACCGCTCCGGTGTTTTGGCAAAGGTTGCAGGACTGTTTTGGAGACGTTGCTTTAATATTGATTCCTTGACTGTAGGAGAGACGGAGGACAGCGCGGATCTCCAATATGCGTGATTGTTTCCAGCGGGAGGAGCGAACCTAGAGCAGGTGGAAAAACAGCTGGAACAAGAAGCTGGATACGATTAAAGTACGAACCTTCACGGAAAATCAGGGACTTTGCAGGAACTTCATGGTTAAGCTTCGTTATAAACGGGACAACCGTAAAGATATTATGGAAAATTGCCAGATTTTAGGGGCGAAAAATTGCGAGCTTTAGCAGAAGCCAGATGATTATCGAAAGTGTGATACCCCGGAAAGAATCAATATGTTTTTGGATACTTGAAAAACGGTGAGCATCCTGGAAATGTGCTCGTACAGGGACCTTGCGATGAAGCTGAAGATTTCCGAGAGTGAAAATAAGTAAAATGAAAATGAAATAGCTAAAGACGAAGCTAATACTTGTTTTACGATGTTAATTTTGGCATAATATAGCGAGAATTGTGTTTTTAGTAAAGGAGAATATTATGAAAGTTATCAACAAGCAATGCACCGGCAAATATCGGTCCTTATTCTCAGGGCTTTGTGGTAGGAAATTTAGTGATTTCTTCCGGTCAGATTCCGGTAAATCCTGGAAAATGGAGAGATTCCGCTGATATTTCCGCACAGGCGGAGCAGAGTCAGCAAGAATGTAAAGGCGGTTATTGAGGCAGGCGGAAGTGATATTTCCAAGGTTGTAAAGACCACTTGTTTCTGGCTGATATGGCGGATTTTTGCTACTTTTTAATGCTGTATATGAGAAGTATTTTACCTCTAAACCGGCTCGTTCCTGCGTAGCGGTAAAAGACACTCGAAGAATGTTCTTGTGAAATTGAGGCGATAGCGGAACTGTAAATGAAGTTTTATACTTACAATTACCTTTTAGCAGAATAGAGGTGACCAATTGGGTACAAATCTTTTTCATTGCTTTGGCCACCTCCGTCTTGCTTTTCGGTGTATTTAAATATTACAAGAGAAAAAGCAAAGCAAGTCAGAGAGCTTTCTGATTGCTTTGTTTTTGGTGTTGATATTAATCGGAATTGCATTAATGATATACAAGCGCATAAAGCGATTGACGACGGGTACGGAACGGCTCTGAAACTGATAGAGGAATTGTCGGAAACCATGGATATCCTGAAGGAAGATATCGTGATCAATACAGGCAGTCTCGAGACGGGGCCATTATTCGAGTTCCGGAAGAGAAGTATTACAGAGTGATTTATGCGGACTGGGAAAATGCTTTGGAGAAGATGGAACTATATCATCCCCAAAATTGAAATTATAGATTCGGAGTCAAAGTCATGATTTTATCTCTATCAATATAGCCATAAAGCTTGCCATGGGCTTAATCAGCTTAATCATCGTGATTAATATTACCGGGAAGGGAAATTTGGCACCTTCTTCCGCTATTGATGCGGTGCAAAACTATGTTTTGGGTGGAATTATCGGCGGTGTCATTTATAATAACAGCATCAGTATTTTGCAATATCTGGTGATTTTGATGATTTGGATTTGTCTGGTTTTAAGCATGAGATGGTTAAAGACCAACAGCTCTTTTTCAAAGTGGCAATTGACGGTAAACCGGTTGTGGTGATATCCAGAGGAAAGCTGGATACGGAGGCGTGTAGGACCGCCGGCCTTACAGCGCATGAGATCATGTTTAAGCTGAGAAGCAGCGGGATTTACAGTATTAAAACAGTGAAACAGGCAGTACTCGAGCAAAACGGACAGTTAATTATTGTCCAAGCAGGAGAAGAAAAATCCTCATTTTCCTTTAATCACGGACGGAACTATTCAATTACAGGCTCTGGACAGTATCGATAAGACGGAAGAATGGCTTATGGAAAAATTGAAAGAGCAGGAAGTGGAAAATATTTCCGATGTTTTTCTTGCCGAAGATGAAAATGGTAACTTAAACTTGGTGAAATATTAAGCAGGGGGCAGTATGAAGTGTAAATTTTGTGGAATGGAAGTAGACGAGAAACAGAGGTTTTGTCCTAACTGCGGTTTACTTTTTGGACTTGAGTTTTACGGCATATTCTGTTCATTCTATTCAAAAGGCGGAGGGAAAAGAGGAAAAACCTTTTCAGGAGTATTCCGACAAGGGTACTGTCAATGAAGATGAGGCGAAGAGCTTTGTTCAAGAAACAGTGAGGAGCCTCGAAATAGAGGAATCTGAAACGAAGAGAAAGATAATGAAGCTGAAATTACGGAACCTGAAACCGAAGAGTCTAGCGAGAGAGAAGTTGAAATAGAGGAATCTGAAACTGTAGAGATTAACAATGAAGAGCCGAAACGGAGGAGTCTGAAACTGTAGAGTCCGAGACTGAGGAGTTTGAAACCGGAGAAAAAGGAGATAAAAAGCAAAGGATTCGGAGGAAGGTTTGGTGAATTCCCGAGAAGGTGCATTGCAAAAATCTCTTTGAAGAGATTGAGAAAGATGACACAGCGGAAGAAGTAAAAGAGGATGACGATACAGTTGAAGCTGTAGAGGAAGAAGATAGGGGCGGAAGAAGTAATGGAGATACGCAACGGAAGCGGTAGATGAAGAAGATGATGCGCTGGAAGCAGTAGATGAAGAAGACGATGCTGTGGAAGAAGCAGATAAAAAGAGAAGAAAAAGTCACGGAAACCGTGACGGAAGAAACCAATGAAACGGAAGAGGAGGATTCTGCAGAAGTAATCCATTTGAAGGAGTATATTTCGGAAGCATATGCGGAAGATTCAGATAAAAGAAACAGATGAGCCGGATGAGGAGATAGAAGATTCCGAGAAGAAATAGAGGATTCCAAGAAGATATAGAGGATTCCGAAGAAGAGATAGAAGATTCCGAAGAGGAGATTGAAGATAAGGAAGATGCAGAAGAAGAAATAAAAAGATACGGAAGAGGAGTTTTTGTGAACACCCGATGACCCGGATGATTTTTCATGAGAAAGCAATGGTTCCGCCGGAATCCCTCAAGGAATTAAAAGCGAAGAAGCCCGGCAAAAATCATTATTGCCACGGTTGCCGCTGCTAGCTCGGCATAAGCGGAATCAATTATTTAAATTCCGCTTCCGTCCGTTATGATTCTTTATTAAAAAGGGGACAATCTTATTAAAGCTGATCAGTATGATGAAGCTGTTCAGAGCTTGGAAAAAGGAAAAAGGAAGTTTCAAGCTGATGAAAGATATTATTTACTTCTGTCCAATGCTTTATCCAAAGCCGGAAGGCACGATGATGCAGTGTCCTGTTTAGAAGAGGCGGTAAAAAATTTTCCGAATAGTGAAACTGTAAAGTCAGCTTTAACGGAGTTAAATCCTAAGGTCAGCAGTAATATCAGTGAAGAGACTTATCATGACAGTATTACCGTTGAATTAAAAAGTGATTACGGAAAAATAATATACAGCTTAATCCCGGTGGAAAAAGAGGATGTTGCGCAGGCAGAATATACTTCGCCCATTCCTATCAGTAGAAATGGTAAATATACGATTTTTGGCCTATGCCTTGTCATCCGATGGAGCAAAGGGGAGCTGTATACTAAAGAATTTACCGTAGACTTAGATAAAGAGAAGTATCATCTTTCCTCTTTGTGGATTCGGAAGAGGGAAAAATCTATATTGATGCAAATGGGAGACAAGGCGGTTGGTTGGACTTTAATAGACGGTTCCTATTATTACTTTTAATGAAAAGGGAATTATGCAAAGCGGATTTCTGGATTTGGACGGGAAAGATATTATCTGGACAGTGACGGAAAAATGCATACCGGTCGCTTAGACCTAGGGATAAGAGCTACTATTTTGATGAAAATGGGCATATGATTCGTGATGCTTGGATGGAGAATCGCTACTATCTTGATGAAAATGGAGAATGCTGAAAAATCAAAAAGAACAGTGAAGGTATTTATTTTGATAAAAACGGTGATCGTTCTTTTGATGTGGAGAGCTTATATAAAGAGCATCCGGACAGTATCTTATCGATAGTTAGTAAGGAGAGAAAAACAGAAGGAAATCATTATATTTTACGGCAAAAGTGTACTATCAGAAGAAAAATGGAAGACCTGTCGGTGACCTGCTTACGAGACAGAAATTATTATTTCCAAGTCTGCTCTTATGTCTTATTTAGATGAAAATCTTCCCAGTATTACTGCGCAGGATGCGGTGTCCTTCTTACCTAAACTGTAGTTTGCAAAACATTGTTCAAAATAAAGAAGGATAGTGACAAAATTCAGCTTTGTTTTGGGGAGAGAGACATCATTAATATGGATATGAAGAGAATACTGCTTCCGTTTCTTCTGCTTTCCTTCCTCTTTATTGTCACTCTAACGGTGATATTTTATAGAATAATGTGGATGCGATTAGAGGCTATGATTAAGAAGAACAAAAAGAAGAACAAGAGAAAGAGGAACAAGGGAAACAAGGGAAGAGGCAAAAAGACAGAAGTACAAGGTACGGAAGAACAAAAGAAAAGAAAGACCAAGGTATAGATATAGATAAGGGACAAAGATAAAGATAAAACATAAGAAGAGGAAAAAAGCTGTCAGAGTGTGAGTTCTGACAGCTTTTCTTTTAGTATTCTTGGAGAGCTAATGCGAAGCCTGAGCATTTACTGCTCTTTAAAGTAAATCATTCCCTCATCATTCATTTCGTCTACAATAGCTAAACTATACACATCATAGCTGGTTTCTCTCAGTTCTTTTCCGCTGGACTGAAAACCTTTTCTATAGCACTCCAATGCCTGCAATTTCCGCTTCAGCCTGATTACAGATATCAATCAGCCCTCTCATTGCCTTTCCAACGGCTAGGAAATCATCAATCAGAAGTACGGTATCCTCTTTAGATAAAAATTTCTTAGAGAGAGTTACGGTGAAGTCTTTTCCATAAGTGTAGGAGTGAACGGTTGAATGTAGAGTTCTCCGTCTAAATTTTTTACTTTTTGCTTTTTAGCGAAAACAACAGGAACTTTGAAATACTGAGCAGTTAAACAGGCAAGAGCAATACCGGAAGCCTCAATTGTCAGAATTCTAGTAATATTCTTATCCTTGAATTTTTCATAGAATTCTTTTCCAAGCTGTTCTAAGAGAGCAACATCAAGTTGGTGATTTAAAAACTATCCACTTTCAAAATATTCCCCGGTCTAACCTGTCCGTCTTCTTTGATTCGTTCTTCCAACAACTTCATTTCACTTCCCATCCTTTCAAGCACTTGTCTATGTTATGTAAGTATAGTAAAACTTAAGCAAGTTTCCTATATCCTAAAGCAAAATGGAAAAAGGAAGAGTAAATAAGTCCTATTTTCAATTATTCTGTAAATAGAGGAGGTTAAAGAGCAGTGGAAAAGTACATTTACCGGGAGGATATGATCAGGTTTTAGAAGACTTTGCAAGAAAGAATAATCTTTCTGTCAATACGGCTTTTTATAATATCATGGATTTTATTCAGCTAAAGGATTATTCTTTTTCCTTCCGTGAAAATTCTGATTGAAAATCCTGATGAATATTTGGAAGAAGGAAAGGAATTGGAAGAGCAGGAAATCTCATGGCTTTTTGGTGGAAAGCTTTGGAGAAAACACGGTGGGAGCCACTGTTCGGGGTATTATAAACGTTTAAATCAATATCTTCTTCTGGAGATAGACTACGATGAGTCGCTTTCTTGTTGGGAAATTTTATCCATGTTTCAGAGGAAAACTCCCTCCATGGAAGTTTTTAATGATTGTCTTTATCTCTTTTATGTAAGAGATATTACAGAAAAGAGTATAGCCCTGGAATCTTTAGCTTCTATTTCGGAATTAGAAGGAGAAGAGGAAGTATATACTAAAGCCGGCTATTTTGATTCCATTTATATCGATGAAGAGGAATTTGAGGAAGAGGAAGAGTAGAGCGTATTACAGTTTTTTTCTCTACAATATGCTCTGATTCTTGCCACTTGATAAAGTGAGCCCTAAGCAAAGAAGAAGGCTTTTTGCTTTATCATTATATATTTCATTAAGACTCCACTTGAGGCCTTCCTCCAAGGAAGATGGCAGATATATTTCGCCGGTAAATTCTTCTGCCATTGTGACTTGAGAAACTCGGGATCCAGCCCTCTATTGTCATCCGCTTTTGAAAAGCAGAAACTTTCTGTATTGTTCTTTAAGATATGGAGCATTTCCGAGTAATCTTTATCTTCCATTACGGAAAACAGGATTCTTTTTTTGTAATTTGGAAAGAACATCTCCACGGAACGAACTAAACTTTGGACAGCTTGCGGGTTGTGGGCTCCATCTAAGATAATCAAAGGATTTTTTTTGAGAATTTCGAATCGACCCTTCCACTCTACGGTATACAGTCCGAGTTTTACCGCTTCTTCCGAAATGGAATAGCCCCTGTCTTTTAGGCAATCTATTGCTTCGCATATGACCATCGCATTATCCAGTTGAAAATCACCTAAGAGAGAAAGGGCATACTCTTCCCTGTTCTTGTAGGAAAAATACTGATATCCGTTGTCGATACTGAAAGGAAAGCTATGTAAATACCGACTGTCACTAAGGATGAGCCCGGCATTTCTTTCTTTTGCAACAGCTTTTATTTCATCCAGCACTTCCTGAGATTGCTGCATGACAACAACAGGTCGATTATGCGCAATGATACCGGCTTTCTCTCTTGCGATTTCTTTTAAACTGTTTCCGAGTATAGCGGTATGTTCTAAGCCGATATGGGCAATGATGGCTAAAAACTTTATCGGGGATAATGTTAGTGGCATCCATTCTGCCTCCTAATCCGACCTCTAAAAACAAGAAAAATCAACTCATGAAAAATATAAAAAAGGCCAGAGCAGTTAATAAATCAAAGATATTGGGTTTTTCCAGGAATTCCAACTCTTTTTAATTCTGGCAGAATATTCCCTGCAAGTTCCAAATCGGATATTTCTACCCCCATCAATAGTAAAACGCTCGTTCATGCTCTCTCAAAATGAGGAGAAATATAGAGCCCGTTTTGTATTTTTGCCATGTTTCAAAAATATGTTGGAGACTAACGGCAATGGAACCCTTACCGTTACTTCCCCGCAATATGAATACAAGAAAGAGAATTCTCCGATTTCCCAATCTTTTTAACAACTGCCTTAAAGGAGTAAAAATCTTTTTTCGGAAGCGGAAGAAGCACCGGCTCCTAAAGCTTCCATACATTCATCCCATGTCATGAGTTAATCTCCTGCAAAGATATTTTCTTTTCCAGATAAAAACCATAAACTTAATCGTGAAAAACTGCATACTCCGTTAATCAGTACCTGCACAACTCTGGTCATCATAATAGGCAGAAGAGGAGAGCCGGAATTCAGGGAAATCCAAAGACTGTTCAGTCCCAAACTGCAAATAGACTGAGAAAGGAAAACGGCAAGCAGAATAAAAAGCTCCTCTGTTTCGCTTTTAAAACAGTAGCAAAGAGAAAAAGCGGACAGGGATATGGAGAGCTGTAGCCGGGAAAATAAGGATAAGTGGAAAATGCGAGGTTCCGATAATATCCGCTAAGGCGGCAACCAGTACAGACTCTGTCGTTCCGAAGTATAAGTGGCAAAAAGCATAGGATAAATCCTAATCCTATGCGAATATTCCATGCGTTTATAGAAAAAGTCTGCTTAAAAACAACCTGCAATGCAATCAGCATCGCTAAACTGACTAATTTTTTTATTTGACCATTGTTTTCCGCCCATAAGAGTACTCCTCTATTTCTTTTACGCAATTTACATTAAGTGCATACTATCTTAGCAAAAAGCTTTTGTAAAGCGATATTCAAGAACTAAAGAGTTCGAATGCTTGTGCACAGAAAAAAATACCTCTCTCTTTTTAGTAAAGCTTGTAAAAAAAAACTGTGAGGAATAAACTAAACGGGTTTTATAAGGAGGAAGCGGATATGAAATTAGTCCGAGAAGTTTTATGGATTATCTTTTTACCTTTGTAGGGGAATTACTAACAAGCTTTACCCTTACCTGTGCCAGTCCGGTGTTTACGGACTCATTCTGATGTTTATTTTTCTGATGAGAGGACTCATTCGTCTTGATGAGGTGGAAGGTGCAGGAAATTTCCTGCTGGAGACCATGAGTATTATGTTTTTGCCTGCTTCTGTAGGGATTATGACGGTGAGTAAGATATTAATGCCGGTACTCCTTCCCTATCTTGTGATTATTTTTTTGTCCACCTTTATTGTGATGTCCGTGACAGGGCTTTTGTGCAGAGTGGATTCTTTTCGAAAACGGAGACGGCGGAAGATAAAGAATATTAAGAGCTTCTATTCAAGAAGCGGAAGAAAAAGGAGAAAAGGGAAGAGAGTTAAGAGAACTTCTTCTTCAGGATACGGAAAACGGTCTTCAAGATTTGGAGGAAGAAAAATGAGCAAATTATTGATAAGCACGGAACATTTTGGCTTTGTGCTGAGTATCTTTATTTTTACTATCGGTAGAAATTAAGGCTCACTTGAAATCAGAGCTCCTTAACCCTCTACTGCTTTCTACCATTCTCATTATAATTATCCTCCCTCGTATTTCGAATTCCTTATCAAAGTTATAAAGTTGGAGCGGATCTCTTGGATTACTTCCTGACACCGGCTACGGTTTGCCTTGCCATTCCGCTCTATAAGCAGTTTTTCTTTATTAAAGAATAATTTTAAAGCAATATTTTGCAGTGTCCTGATTGGTACCGTAAGCTCTATAGGGAAGCATTTTCTCATTAGGGCCTCATCTTTCACCGGAACATATTTCCACCCTCTACCGAAATCAATTACTACAGCTATCGGTATGGGGATTTCACAGAGCACCGGCGGATATGTAAATTTAACTGTAGCCGCAATCGTGCTTACCGGTATCTTCAGGGGCAATTTTATCCAACCTTTGTATTTCGCGTATTCCCGATTCGTCATCCCTATTGCGAAGGGATTCTGCTCTTGGCACCAGTGCCCATGCTATAGGAACGGCTAAAAGCACTGGAAATCGGAGAAGTGGAAGGGCGATGTCTTCTCTGCCATCGTTCTTGCAGGTATACTCATCATCATTGTTCCGATTGTGAATTCCTTTATTCTTATAATTTGTAAGAAAAAAAGTTGCGGTTTTTTCGCCCTCTTTGTTAAATGGCAGAAGAAAAAGAGGTTACTGTGATGAAAAATACAAAATTTCTGCTTTTGCTACTTGTTTTATCCTTATTTTTCTCGGTTTAAGCTTATGCTGACGGTCCCGATCTGGATGACCATGAAATAGTTCTTTCCGGTCCCGGCGTTTTCCTTTGGGGAAATTCAGTTTTTAGAAGAGAATGGCAATCCGGCTTCTTCCAGTAATATATCCGCCGAGTCTGTACCGCTTCTTCGAATTATGCTTTTTCAGACTATCGCGTTTACGGTTATAATGACATGGCGGAGGATCTTAGAAAGTTGAAGGATGCTTATCCTGCTATCGTATTGGACTCTTTGGGGAAGACCTTAGACGGAAGAGAGCTCTATCATGTTACAATCGGAAATCCTGAGGCAGCGAAAAAAATTCTGGTTCATGGAAGCTATTCACGCCAGAGAATACATAGTCACGAAGCTGGTTATGCGAGAGCTATCGTCTCTTTGGAAATGGAAAAAAATAATTCCTTATACAAGGGAAAACCCATGAAGGAGCTTCTCAAACATTGTTGTATCCATTTTGTTCCTATGGTAAATCCTGACGGTGTCTCTTTGGTGCAAAACGGTATAGACGGGATCGGTTCGGAAGAACTGAAATCAGCTGTACTGGAAATGGCAAAGAGGGACAAAGCGACCAATCTGTCTTCTTATTTTTCGTTTATGGAAAAATAATTTGCAGGAGTAAATCTTTAATAAAAATTTTTGATGCGAACTGGGAAAAGACCGTGGATACCAAGGCTATCCCTCCAAAGATGAATATAAAGGAACTGCTAAAGAGTCGGAGATAGAATCGAAAGCGCTTGCCGATTTGCAGCTGAAAAAGAAAAATGTAGCGCATCGATAAGCTACCATACCCAAGGGGAAGTGATTTACTGGTACTCGGGGAAGGCCTTATGGGAAGAAGCGAGAAAGCTGGCGAAGACGGTAAATAGAAATTCAGGATATACCATAGTGAATTCTACAGTGAAAAATCATGTCGGAGGATTCAAAGATTTTATGGAAAAGAAAATACAATGTACCTTCCGTAACCATTGAATGCGGAAAAGGAATGAGTCCGGTTCCGGAGGAACAGATTGACAAGATATGGAAGGGGCAAAAAGGGATTTACCGGATATTTTGTGGGAATCGTAGGAGGAAAGTTATGGCAAAAGAAATGTGGAAAGCGGGGAATATGCTTTATCCTGTACCCGCAGTATTGGTGAGCTGTCAAAACCAAGCCGGAGAAAGTAACATGTTGACAATTGCATGGACCGGAACGGTTTGTTCTGATCCTCCCATGCTCTCTATTTCAGTACGAAAAAATCGCGCCTCTCATGCGATGCTTATGGAAACGGGAGAATTTGTGGTGAATCTCCGACAGAAGGAATGGTAAAGAACTGGATACGGCAGGAGTCATTTCCGGATGTCAATAAATGGGAGCTTCTTCATCTCCATCCTGAAAAAGGACAGTTTGTGAGTGCACTGATGATTCAGGAGTGTCCGGTGAACATGGAATGCAAGGTGGAGCAAGTGTTGGAGCTAGGGCAGTCATGATTTGTTTTTGGGAAGAATACTTTCAGTGCATGCGGATAGCGCCTCTTCGATTCTAAAGGACGTCTAGAGCTGGAGAAAGCAAAGCTTCTGCCTACTCACACGGACAGTATTTTTCTTTAGGTAAAATGTATTGGAAGTTTCGGCTTTTCCGTACGAAAGATAAGAAATAGATTGCCCTATTTCCTTCAATGAACGTCCATAAAAGCCGATTTTCGTTTCCATAAATACATGGATTATTTATTCCTCTTGTGGTATAATACCTTGATTAAACTTATAAATAGCAATAAGGGCAGTCTTTTTGAAAGTTTAAAAGAGAGCCTTATAGTAGAAAGCAGGAGGAGAAGATGGCAGAGGAAAATCGTTCATTTTCAGAGGAAGGTTTGCACACGAGCCGGAATCCAAGAACTTTTATCGAGAATTTTATTGATGAAGATTTAAAAAGAAGGGAGGGTAAAGGAAATTAAAACCTGCTTTCCTCCGGAGCCGAACGGCTATTTACATATCGGACATGCAAAGTCTATTTTTACTAAATTACGGTATCGCTAAAGGAATATAACGGTACCTTCAACCTACGCTTTGATGATACGAATCCCGTAAAAGAAAAAACGGAGTTTGTGGACAGTATTCGTAAGGACGTGGAGTGGCTGAGCCGATTTTGAAAACAGAATGTTTTTCGCATCGGATTATTTTTCCCATCATGTATGAAAAAGGCAGTTTTTCCTGATTCAGAAAGGAAAGGCTTTTTGTAGACGATTTAACTGCGGAGGAAATTCGTGAGTACCGCGGAGATTACAATACACCCGGTAAAGAGAGTCCCTGTCGAAATCGCTCTATAGAAGAGAAACTTCGGTTTTTTACGGAAATGAAGGAAGGAAAAATATCAGGACGGGGAGAAGACGCTCCGTGCAAAGATTGATATGGCAAGTCCCAATATCAACATGCGTGACCCGATACTTTACTCGCGTGTCTCATATGAGCCATCATAATACCGGGGATGAGTGGTGTATTTATCCTATGTATGATTTTTGCCCATCCCTATCGAAGATGCTGTAGAGGGAATTAGCCATTCCTTTGTCACTTGGAGTTTGAAGACCATAGACCGCTCTATGACTGGGTGGTAAAAGAGTGTGAGTTTCCTTTTCCGCCAAGACAGATTGAGTTCGCAAAGCTTTATCTTACCAATGTAGTAACGGGAAAGCGTTATATTAAGAAACTTGTGGAGGACAAGATTGTGGACGGTTGGGATGATCCCAGACTGGTTATACGATTGCCGCCTTAAGAAGACGAGGATATACGAAAGGAAAGTTTGGCACAGTTTGTGAAACTTTCCGGTATTTGCAAGGCGCAGTCTTCCTCTGACTATTCTCTTTTAGAGTATTGTATCCGTGAAGATTTGAAGTTGAAGAAACCGCGTTATATGGCAATTCTGGATCCAATTAAGCTTATCATCGACAATTATGAAGGCGAGGGAGAAATCCTTACTATTCCGAATAATCTGGAGAATGAGGCGCTGGGGGAGAGAGAGGTTCATTTTTCCAAAGAACTTTATATTGAAAGATGACTTCATGCCGGATCCCGCTAAAGAAGTATAAGAGACTTACCATGGAGAATGAAGTTCGTCTTATGGGAGCTTACTTTGTGAAAGCGGTTTCTATGAATGTGATGAAGAAGGAAAGGTTACCCTTGTCCACTGCACCTATGATCCGGAAAACAAAAGTCGGGATCCGGATTTTACGGAAAGAAAAGGCGAAGGAACGATTCATTGGGTGGACGCAAAAACGGCCTTTACTGCGGAAGTTAGACTTTATGAACAGCTGATTGATGAGGAAAAAGGGAAAGTTGAATCGAAGACGGAAGTCTCTAATTTTCAACCCGAATTCTCTTACGGTTAAGGATTGTTATCTGAGAAAATATTTGAATCTGCTGAGCCACTTGAAAGTTTCCAGTTTGTAAGGAATGGTTATTTTTGTGTGGATTGTAAGGATTCAACTGGAAGGACATCCCTATTTTTAACAGAATTGTATCGTTGAAGTCCAGCTTCAAAATAAAGTAAAATGCATTACGGGATATAGATGAATAAGGAGGTATTCATGGCTAAAAAATTTGGTTCTTTTATGTTTTTTGGCGAAGACTTACAGGTGCAGTTGCCGGTGTGATTTCATCTGTATAAGTATCAGAAGTTTTCCGAGGCGGTGGATCGAGATTTTACCGATGTGGTGGATTCTGCCATGGAGGTAAAGGACTCTGCTAAGCGGTCCTATACGATTTTAAAGGATTCCTCGAACAAAGGAAGATTTTAAAGCCGTTGCTAAAGGATCTGGGGTAGTGCCGCCAAAAATCTGGCTATAGATACGAAAAATCTGGCTGTAGATGCAGGAAAAGGATGCCTATAAAGCGGTTCGCACTGCGTGGGATAAGAAAAAACGGATTATGCAGACGAGTCGGATGGTGGAGACGTGGAAGTAGAATTTTACTATGATGATGATTTGGAAAAATAAGGATAGTAAAGGCGTCAGTGAAGAAAAGGAAATGAATAAAGAAGAGGCAGGAGCGACAGTAGATAAAGAAAAGGAAGAGAACTCCGGGCTTTTTGGTTACGGAAGAAGTATAGTATGGAAAAATTACAAGCTTTTTACTGATTGATCATACCTCGTCTTTTTCCCGGAGTGTATGTTTCCAGAAAAGATAAGGTGGAAAAGAAACAGTAACTACCTTTTTGATCTTCGTTTTACCGCACCTGAACGTAGAGCCTGCTATGGAAAAATGCGGCAATGCATGCTATTGAGCACCTTGCAGCAACCTATTTAAGAAATGATTCGGAGTGGAAAGAGAAATTCTGTACTTCGGTCCGATGGGATGTCGAACCGATTTTATCTTCTTATTAAAGGAGATTGGGAAAGCAAGGATATTCATGAATTACTTCTTTCCTGCTTTTTCTTTATCGCTGAATACGAAGGAGATATTCCCGGTCAAACGGAGCACGATTGCGGGAATTTTCGATATGAATCTTCCCGTGGCCAAGTGGTGGGGAAAGAAGTATTGTGATGAAGTTCTGAAAAATTCAGCTTTGAAAAATACGCATTATCCTGCATAAAGCATGGCATACGGCGGTCTGTTTTTCGTAAAAGGATTTGGTTCTTTGACAAGTGACGCAGGAGAAGCCTGACATCTTGTTTAACGAGTATCTCGGGAGTGGTCGACATCTCGTTTAAATAAAGAAGGAGTAGAAGGAAATGGGAGTGAAAAGTAAACCGGCATTATCAGGAAGTGAAGGAGAGTTATCTTTTCGCGGAAAATTGCAAAGCGTATTCGTATATGGCAGGAAAAATGAAGCTAAGTCCGATCAGTTGATTCGTATGGGAATAGGGAGATGTTACAAGACCTCTACCCGACGAAGTAGTGAAAAGCATTAAAGGAAGCTTCCGATGAAATGGGCATAGCGGAAAGCTTCCATGGCTATGGGCCTGAACAAGGCTATGATTTTTAAGAGAAGAGATTCAGAAGTACTACAAGAGATTTGCCGTTCGTTTGGAAAAAGAGGAGATTTTTATTTCCGACGGAGCCAAAACCGACCTTGGAAATATCTTGGATATTTTTGACAGAGGCATTACTGCCCTTGTTACGGATCCGGTTTATCCTGTTTATGTAGACACTAATATTATGCAGGGTAACAAACTTCTATGCTCGGGCAGGGAAGAAAATGGATTCTTACCCATGCCGGATGCTTCCGTACAAGCGGATTTAATCATCTCTGCTCACCGAACAATCCTACCGCAGTGTATGACAGGAAAGGGCTCAAGGCTCTGGGTAGACTATGCATGGGCACAGAATGCAGTCATTCTTTTTGATGTGGCTTATGAGTGCTTCGTAGGAGGAGATCTTCCGCACTCCATTTATGAAATAGAAGGTGCGAAGGAATGTGCTATCGAGTTTTGCTCCTTCTCCAAGAAGGCCGGTTTTACCGGAACGAGGTGCGGTTATACCGTGGTGCCGGATGAACTTATCTTTTCCGGACAGTCCCTTAGAAAACATGTGGTTAAGAAGACAAACAACAAAGTTTAATGGTGTTTCCTACATTAGTGCAAAAAGCGGTCGCTAGCCGTATTTACGGATCGTGGTGAAAAAGAGATTGAGGAAAATATAACTTACTATAAAGAAAAATGCAAGATCATCATGAAAACTTTGGATGAGCTTTGAATTTACTATACGGAGGAGAAAATTCTCCTATATTTGGATGAAGTGTCCGGGCGGTATGGATCTTGGGCTTGATAAACTTTTGGAAAGAAATCTACGTGGTGGGAACTCAGCGTCGGATTTGGAGAAGCGGGAGAAGGCTATTTTCGCTTAACTGCATTTTCTACTAAGGAGAAAAACAAAGGAAGCAATGAAAAGATTGAAAAACTTATTAGAAGAGTAGAAATACTAAAAACGCAGAGTCCAATGACCTGCGTCTGTGCAAAAGTAGTGTTTACAGACTTTATCCGTTCCAAATTCCTCGAATTCTGAATCATCGAAATCTGTCCGAGTCATTTTATTCATATAAAGAGATCCAAGAGGCTGGCTATCTATAGTCTTTTCGGAAAAAGTAGTAGGTTTCAAAATTAATCTTTGCCAACTGGTTACCATACGACCGTTGGCCGCGATATAGTACCATCTGTGCTACTTTACTATCCAGCCGTAAAAAGGAGCGGAGCTGTCGTTACTGATAAAAGACCATGAACCGTCTTTGTTCGCTATCCAATGTCCGTAGGTGTCCGGTACGGTAGTGGTGGATCCGCCGTATCCCGACAGTAGCAGGATCAGCCAGTGCGGGAGCGGACGTAAAAGCTGTGAGTAGAGAAATCAAAAGCTATCGATAATAAAAACTTTTTCATGGATTGAGCTCCCGGAATTGATGATAAATAAAGGGCCGAATATTTCACATTTTTCAGCTTTTTCTATTATACAGTAGACTTCCTTGAAAGCAAAGAAGGATATTTATTATGAATAAAAATCGACCTCCTATTTCAAAAAGGGAGGCTCGATTCATCAAAAACATAAATTAAGTCGATACAGAAACTATTCACCCAAATTCCGTTGGAATCTACCTGATATCCGTCCGGTGTCAACTTGTTCATGTAAAGAGAGCCTACAGGCTGATTTTCTACCTCATTGGGGAGAAACAATACCAGTCAGTTAAGTTTCTGCCAACCGGTCACCATACGCCCGTCACCGCCAAGATAGTACCACTGACGCTGACTGACAATCCCAACCGGTCATCGGGTGCATCCGTTCTCGTTACTGATAAAAGACCAAGAACCGTCTCTGTTCGCTACCCAGTGACCGTTAGACTCGGTCCCGTTCACGCTGGATCCGCCAAAGCTACTGCACCGTCCCTCGGCAAGAGCCGGCATTACAGCGGCTGTGGAAAGCATAGCAACAAGTCCTGCAATAAGAATATTCTTCTTCATAAAACTGAACCTCCAAAGTATTATTTTACATCGACTTTCCTCAAAAATTAAGGCAATTCGTCTGTCTGCATTCTTAATTATACTTAGAAATTATTTATTTTACAATAAAAGTTTTCTTTTCATTTTTAGCAAAAACTTCATTTATTTGTAAGAAAAGCGATTTATATTTTTGGGAAAAACTGTTCACCAAAAACTTCACAATCATTTTTAGCACTCAATACTTGACACTGCTAATAGGGCGGATTATAATGCCTATTGTTGTTTAAAGAAATGCGTGATTGCATCTTATGCAGATTTGCGAGGAGGTAAGAAATGAAATTAGTTCCCTTATTTGATAAAGTTGTTTTGGAAAAAGAGAAGATGGAAGAAACTACGAAAAGCGGAATTGTTCTTCCGGGACAAGATGATAAGGAAAAAGCCGGGTCAGGCGGTTGTTGTGGCTGTAGGTCCGGGCGGAGTGGTAGACGGTAAGGAAATCAGCATGCAGGTAAAGAAAGGACAGCATGTTCTCTTTTCTCGCTATGCAGGTACAGAGGTGGAATTAGAGGGAAAGAAGTATACTGTAGTAAAGCAGAGCGATATTCTGGCAATTGTAGAATAAGAGATAACAACATAAACAGGTTTTTCCGTACAAGGAGGATTATATGGCTAAGGAAATTAAATATGGAGTAGAAGCAAGAAAGGCATTGGCAGCTGGTGTAGACGCCGTTGCCGATACCGTGAAAGTAACTTTGGGACCAAAGGGAAGAAATGTAGTTCTCGATAAGTCCTTCGGATCACCGCTTATCACGAACGACGGTGTTTCCATTGCCAAGGAAATTGATTTAAAGGATCCGTATGAGAATATGGGCGCACAGTTGGTTCGTGAAGTGGCATCCAAGACCAATGATGTAGCCGGAGACGGAACGACGACTGCAACAGTTCTTAGCACAGGCTATTGTCACTGAAGGGTTGAAAGAATCTGAAGCAGGAGCTAATCCCCATTGTCTTAAGAAAAGGAATTAAGAAGGCGGTTGAGGCTCGCTGTAGAGAGCATCCAGAAGCAGAGCTCCAAGGTAAAAGGGAAAGGATCAGATTGCAAAGGTTGCCGGTATTTCCGCAGGAGACAGCGCAGTGGGAGAGATGGGTTGCCGATGCTATGGAGAAGGTATCGAAGGACGGCGTGATTACCATTGAAGAGTCCAAGACCATGCAGACCGAGTTGGACCTTGTGGAAGGTATGGAATTTGACCGTGGCTATATCAGTGCTTATATGAGTACCGATATGGAGAAGATGGAAGCCAATCTTGACGATCCGTACATTTTGATTACCGATAAGAAGATTTCCAATATTCAGGATATTCTTCCGCTCCTTGAACAGGTTGTAAAGACCGGCGCCAAAGCTTCTGATTATTGCGGAAGATATTGAGGGTGAGGCATTAACCACCTTTGATTGTCAACAAGTTAAGAGGTACTTTCAATGTGGTTGCCGTAAAGGCTCCGGGGTTATGGAGACAGAAGAAAGGAAATGCTGAAAGATATCGCCATCTTAACCGGCGGTGAGGTGATTTCGAAGAAGTCGGCTTAGACTTAAAGGATGCTACGATTGAGCAGTGCGGTAGAGCAAAGTCCGTTAAGGTAAGTAAAGATAAAACCACTCTTGTAGAAGGTTTAGGAAAAGAAGAAAGAGATTAGCGATAGAATTGCCCAGATTAGAGGACAGATTGAGGCGACGACATCCGATTTTGATAAAGGAGAAAGCTTCAGGAACGTTTGGCTAAGCTTTCCGGCGGTGTTGCTGTAATCCGTGTAGGAGCAGCAACCGAAACCGAGATGAAGGAAGCAAAGCTTCGTATGGAAGATGCTTTGAATGCTACAAGAGCTGCTGTGGAAGAAGGAGTTATCGCCGGAGGCGGATCCGCTTATATCCACGCACAGGCTGCTGTAGAGAAAAGTGGTAGATAAGCTTGACGGAGATGAGAAGACCGGTGCAAAGATTGTCTTAAAGGCTCTGGAAGCACCGATGTATACCATTGCTTACAATGCCGGACTGGAAGGTGCCGTAATTGTAAACAAAGTCAAGGAAAGCAAGCAGAACTTCGGCTTTGATGCCTATAAGGAAGAGTATGTTAACATGATGGATGCCGGTATCATTGATCCTGCGAAGGTTGCCAGAACGGCATTACAGAATGCCGCATCGGTTGCCGCATCTCTTCTTACTACCGAGTCTGTAGTAGCAGACATCAGGAGCCGCAGCCGCCTATGCCTCAAGTTCCGGGCGGAATGGGCGGAATGATGTAAATAGATTTTCGCGTTCGCATAATAGAAGGAGATTTTCCCATGGAGAACTATATTGAGCATCTGGTCAAGGGGAAAAAGAGGAACGAAAAGAATACATGGAAAGGGGAGTGCAATAGCTCTCCCTTTCTTTGCTTTTATTATCTTGTATTTACTTTCTTTACCGTTGATTTTCTTTGTATTTTCCTTTTGTCCTGACGTATTATTTATGGAGCAGGACAAGTATAGAATATGAATATCTGTACATGGCAGGGAGCTGAGTGTGGATATCGTATATCATAAAAAGCAGTCGAAAAACTGTCTCAGTGTTGACGAAAGAAGAGCTTCTGGAAATTGGCAGTGGAGCCCGGAAACCCATGAACGGTATAAGAGAGAGGGGATTTCCCGTTCTGGATTTGGCGGGGTCTTGGAGAGAATCAACACTACTTTTACCTAGTGCGAGCATGAAGGAAAGAAGACTGCGTATATTTTAGATTGTCCGGAAAAAGCTGCTAAGGAAATGCGTTTGTATTCCCGTGATAAATGGCTTTAAAAACTTTATTTTCCCGAAAGAGAAAGAAAAAGAGGAGTAGGAGTATAGCATGAATGATTTTGTGAGAGTGGCTTCGGTCAGCCCTGAAGAGTCAGTGTGGCGGACCCTTTTTATAATGTGGAAGAGATGCTTAAATGGGCGAAAGAGGCAGAAAAGCAGTCTGTCTCTCTTTTGGTCTATCCGGAGCTTGCTGTTTCAGGCTATACGGCTCACGATTTGCTCTTACAGGAAAGCTTTACAAAAAGCCTGTGCGGAGGCAGTCGGAATTTTTGCCGAGAAGACTGCAGATAGTCCGGTTTTTGTTTGTTTTCGGTTATCCCTTTGTTTTACGCGGAAAGCTGTATAATACCGCGTTTGTGATGCAGAAAGGGAAAATCCTCGGAATTGTTCCCCAAAAACATCTCCCCAACCACAGCGAATTCTATGAAGAACGCTATTTTCAGGAAGGAAGGGAAGAAGTGGAGTGGGTTCCCGATTTTCTTAGTAAGGAAGAGGTATGGATTCCCTTCGGGATGCATCTTCATTTTACCGCGGAAAATGAAGCGCGTTTCAGGCTGGCTGTGGAAATCTGTGAAGATCTGTGGGTTCCGAATCCTCCTCGGTTAGCGCATTGTCTGATGGGAGCTACGGTCATTGCCAATACTACGGCTTCCGATGCTCTCATTCGGAAAAAAATGACAGTCGAAGAGCTTTTAGTACAGCATTCCAGCGGATGCTTACATAATGCTTATATCTACACCAGTGCCGGTCCATCCGAGTCCACACAGGATATGGTCTTTTCCGCACACAGTATGATTGCGGAAAATGGAAAGATTCTATCCGAGTCTCCTCGTTTTTATGAGGGAATGATTTATAGCGACATCGATCTTTCCGTCTTATGGCAGGAGCGGATAAAGCAAAAATACTTTTGAGACGACAGAAGATTCTGCAGTACAGGTTTCGTTTCCTCTTTATAAAGGCAGACTATGAAGCACAGGGAGTTTCGGACCCCTCTCTTCGGAAAAGCGGAAAAGAAGATTTCTTTAAAGCGCTTTATTAACCCTATGCCGTTTCTCCCTCCGGTTTCCGGAAAAGACTATGAGAGAGGCGAAGAGATTCTCAGCATTCAGGTGCAGGGGCTTAAGAAAAGACTAAAGCATATCGGCGCAAAGAAGGTCATATTAGGCTTAAGCGGCGGTCTGGATTCTACCTTGGCCCTTTTTGTCTGTGTAGAGTGTTTTCGACTTATGGGCTATGATTTAGATCACATTTTAACGATTACCATGCCTTCCTTCGGAACGAGCAAGCTCACTCGTAACAATGCTTTGGAATGCGCGAGACTCCTCGGAACGGAATTGAGAGAAATATCCATTGAAGATGCGGTACTGCAGCATTTTTAAAAGATATTTCCTATGATGAAACAATGCGCGATGTCGTTTATGAAAATGCACAGGCCAGAGAGCGGACACAAATTCTTATGGATTTGGCCAATAAGGAGGAGCGCTTCTTGTCGGTACGGGAGATTTGTCGGAATCGGCACTGGGATTTTTCCACTTACAATGCGGATCATATGTCGATGTACAATGTGAACTGCTGATGTACCAAAAGACCGTTATTCCCCTTGTTCTGAGATCCTTTGTTAGGGAAAATGGAAAACGCGAGAAAAGATAGCATGGATGAGGAAAAAGTAAGGGTTTTGAAAAATTGTGGAAGAGATTATTCAGGGTTCCGGTCAGTCCCTGAGCTTTTGCCGCCTGATGAAAAAAAGGGTGAGATCAAAGCAGAAGACGGAAGAAATTTTAGGGACCTTACGTTTTGCATGATTTCTTCCTCTATATGCATTTACGCTACGGCTTTTCGGCAAAGAAACTTTTTTTCTTGCCTGCCATGCTTTTTCGGATGAAAATATGCAATATAATAAGAGAGAGGAGAAGAAAAGCTATTCTCCGAAGGAAATTCTTCAGTGCTTGAAAGATATTTTATAGAAGATTCTTTTCCCAACAGTTTAAACGTTCCTGCATGCCGGACGGTCCCAAAATCGGAAGAATTGCACTTTCTCCCCGTGGTGATTTAAGACAGGCGAGTGATGCCTCATCGCGAGTTTGGCTTTCGGAATTGGAGGAAATAGAGCATAGCATTATAGTAGTAAAATTGAGCTTTGTCTGAAGGATATGGAGTTTTGTCCGTGTCCGGAGGAAATTGAGCTTTTGTAGGGAGGAAATAGAGCTTTACTTATGGACGAAGGGAAAATCTTTTGCTATACTTTTAAGTTCATAGTGAGGATCTAATTCGGTTCTCCTTTCGAGTTAAGAAGGATAGGTAAGGGCTGAATGCGCAGAATTGATTCACCGGCAAATGCATTACTAAAAGAAATTCGAGAACTCAGTAAAAGGGAAAAAGAAGAGAGAAAGGCTTTTTATAGGAGAGGGAGAGCGCTTATTAAGGGATTTGCCTCTTTTCTTCTCTTGTACAAATATTTATTTTCGAAAGCTATGAAGGAAGCTTGCTGCACGGCTTAGAAAAAGAAGATGAACGGGTTTTTCTTCTCAGTAAAAAAAGCAATGGAAAGTATTTCGACAACCGAGAGCCAGCAGGGAATTTTTGCTAAAATTGCCATTCCGAAACGAGAAGAGCCGGAAGGAGATTTTTATCTTATTTTGGAGGATATTCAGGATCCGGGGAAATTTGGGAACTATTTTTTTCGAACGGCAGAGGCTGCGAGGGATATCGTATATCTTTATGAATAAAACGTGTACGGATATCTTTTAGTCCCTAAAGCAGTTCGTTCCACTATGGGTCTCTCTTTCGTGTTTCTTTCAGTATACATGAGGATCTGAAGAGCATTTGCACAAATGTTGAAAAACGAGCTGTACGAATTTATGCCATGCATCTTTCGGGTGAAAATGTTTTTATCAAGAAGACTTTCGTTGTCCTTCCGCTTTTATGCTGGGGAATGAAGGGAACGGCCTTTCGGAGAGTTTGACAAAAGCTTCCGATCAGCTTATTCGAATTCCCATGCAGGGACAGATTGAGTCTTTGAAATGTAGCGACGACAGCAAGTATTCTGATGTATGAGGTTTACAGACAAAGACAGTAAAGAATAAAAACTGGAATCCTTTTTTCCTGATTGGAATGCGTGTCAGTGGCAAAAGACTGTATTATCTCGATTTCTGAAAGGATTGTGGAACTATGGGGGTGGGTTAGCACGATGATTGGCAGATCAAGAGGAAAGGTTCAAAACCACAAGATGGATATCTTGTACGAGTCATAGCTTGATTATTTTTATTATGTCGGTTATGGCGCCTCGGTAATCCGGATGAAAAATATGGTTCTTTTCCCTTTATCTTTTTCTTTTGCTTTATTCTTCGGCTATTTGTTTTATAGAGCGAAGAATGGAGGAGGGAAAGAGAAAAATATACAACTTGTGATAGCGCTGGCCTTACTTACGCTCAGTGTGGTTTCCGGCATTAGCCTTTGGACTTAGTCCTAAGAAAGGAAGAAAACTTGGAAAGAGAAGAATTTGAGAAAATAATTGAAGAATTGATGATTAAGGCAAAGGGCAATAATAACTCTATTGACATGGGAGAGGTTCAAACCGCTGTAAAAGATTTGTCTCTTACAGAGGAGCAAATGGAGAATTTTCTGCTTCTTCCGAAAAATAAAGGGTGGAAGTTACGCCGGTTCTGGATGAGGATACTTTAAAGAAGCTGGAAAAAGGAGATGAAAAAGAAGACAGTGAAGATGAACTTCTGGGCTTGGAAGATGATGATTTCGCTAAGGATGAAGAGGGAGAAGAAATTGATCTCGATGCGGTAGACCTTCTGGAGGGAATCGGTACGAAGATCCGGTTCGCATGTATCTGAAGGAAATCGGCACGGTTCCGCTTCTACTGCAGAGGAGGAGTATTCTCTGCCATGAAGAAGCAGGCGGGAGATGAGTATGCTAAAGCAGAGGCTGATTGAAGCAAACCTTCGTCTTGTCGTATCTATTGCAAAGCGCTATACCGGACGCGGAATGAGTTTTCTGGATTTGGTTCAGGAAGGAAATCTGGGCTTTGATTAAAAGGCGTTGAAAAAATTCGATCCGGAAAAAGGATTTAAGCTTTCCACCCTATGCGACATGGTGGATTCGCAGTCTGTAACCCGTGCGCTTGCCGATCAGGCCAGAACGATTCGTGTGCCGGTGCATATGGTGGAAACCATCAATAAAATGTCCAAAATGCAGAGAAAGCTGACCCTGGAACTCGGCTATGAGCCGTCGGTGAAAGAGCTGGCAGAGCATCTGGATATGACCGAAGAAAAAGTGCAGGAAATCATGCAGATTGCCAGAGAACTGGCTTCTCTGGAGACGCCTATCGGAGAGGAAGACGATTCCAACTTGGGCGATTTTGTAGCCGATGCCAATGTTCTTTCTCCGGAAGGAAATGTAGAATCGGTTATGCTGAGAGACATATGACAGCCTTCTGGATGATTTAAAGGAAAGAGAAAAGACAGGTTATCGTACTTCGTTTCGGCTTGGAAGATGGTCACCCGAGAACCTTGGAAGAAGTGGGAAAAGAGTTTAATGTTACCCGTGAGCGTATCAGACAGATTGAAGCTAAGGCTCTGAGAAAACTCAGAAATCCGGTTCGTTCCAAGAGAATCAGAGACTTCTTGCAGTAAAGCTTATGGAAAAGAAAAATTATGAGTGTCTCATGGAGTCGATTCTCGAGAGATAAAAAGAAGAGTCAAAAACCGAGGCTTTTACTGCATGCCTGTTGCGCGCCATGCTCGACCGCTGTACTGGAATGCTTGGAAAGATATTTTGCAATTACAGTTTTCTTTTACAATCCGAATCTGGAGAGTGAGGCGGAATACAGTCGTCGTGCAAAAGAATGTAAAAGACTTCTTAAGGAAATGAAGCTCCTATTTCCTGTATAGTAACGAATTATGCCCATGAAGAGTTTCTTCAAGTGGCCAGGGGCTTGAAAAAGGAACCGGAGAGGGGAAGGCGATGCACAGCCTGCTTTCAACGTAGATTAGAAGAAACTGCCCGCTTTTGCTAAAAATGGAACGCGGAGCATCCGGATACACCTTTTGATTATTACTGTACATGTTTAAGTATTTCTCCTTTTAAAGAATGCAGCCTTTTAAACAGCTTGGGAGAGGAGATTGGGGAGCGTTATGATTCGTTTTTACCGTCCGACTTTAAAAAGAAGGGGAGATATCTACGTTCCGTAGAATTATCCAAGCAGTATGCTCTTTATCGACAGGATTATTGCGGATGTGAATTTTCCAAGGCGGAAAGCCTCCGAAGGAATAAAGAAAAAGAGAGTATTCAGTAAAAACTGGAAAATGAGAAAACAAGAAAATTAAGAATAAAAAGCAAGAAACTTAGGAATGGGAAAAATCGGGCAGAGCATAGAATCGCTTCAGAGCAGGAAAAAGGGGGAAAAATGACAAGTGCAGAAGTGAAGATTATCAATGAATCCGGACTGCATCTTCGTCCGGCAGGTGTTTTGACACAGACCTGTATCCGTTTTTTAAGAGTGAGATTGTCCTGTATTACGGAGAAAGGAAAAATCATCGGAAAATCGGTTTTGAATGTTATGGCTGCGAGGCGTAAAAAAGGCAGTACCGTGAGAGTGGAATGTAGCGGTATCGATGAAGAAGAAGCCTTAAAAAGCCGTGGTGGAAGCGATTTCTTCAGGACTTGGTGAGGGCACAAGTACTCCGGAGCCTTTGTTTTTAGTCTTATGGAGTCGAAAAAGGCTTGTTGGGATGTTTTGACTCTTTATCAACACGTTTTTATCCTATAAATCTATAACTCGGTTTCCTATAATTCTATAACTCTAATCTCGAAAAAGAGCTGATCAAAACATTCGTTTTTGATTTTTGCGCTCTTCTTAGGGTCATAGATGAGAGTATTTATGATTGGATAAGCTTTTTTAAGCAAGCTACAGCTGTCTTTTAAAGCTCTTTTGTGTCAATGGCTTCCACGGCTCCGGCATCCATAGGAGGCATTTTGCGAATCGATGGGTAGCTTTGCTAAGGAGTTCCAAGCCTTCTTTTTGACAAAGCTCCTCGATGTGGCTCTCGCCAAAAACATTGATTTTCCTACATTACAATGCGGGCAAAGAAGATAGGACATATTTTTCGATAATGCCAAGGATGGGGATATTCATTTTTCCGCCATGCGAACCGCTTTTTCCACAATCATGGAAACCAAATCCTGCGGAGAGGTCACAATAATAACTCCGTCAATCGGAAGAGACTGAAAGACGGTAAAGCGGTACGTCGCCGTTCCGGGAGGCATATCTACGAAAAAGATAGTCGATTTCCTTCCACTCTACCTCTTGCCAGAACTGCTTTACCGCATTGGCAATCGCGAGAACCTCTCCAAAATCACGGGATCGGTTTCATTTTCTAAGAGTAGATTGGTGGAAATAATCTCCACACCGCCATTGCTGGTTTCTGCACCATGGACTTTCCGTCCTCACTTAAAGCTACTCCGTCATGGAGGAGTCCGAATGCTTTCGGAATAGACGGTCCGGTAATGTCTGCATCCAAAATTCCTACATGGAATCCCTCTTTATTCATTGCGGAAGCAAGTAAGGAGCAGACGGTGGATTTTCCACGCCGCCCTTACCGGAGACGATACTGATGACTTTTACGGAAGATCCCTCCCCTAAAGGTAGCTTTTTCCATGCCGCTCTTTTCTACTGGGACAATTTGCGGAGCAAGAGCTGCAGTGAGAGGAGCAGGAGCTGTTATTTTGTTCTGCCATAAATCGATTTCCTTTCTTTCTATACTTCTATATTGTGTAAGACTGAATCCTATTGCTAAGAAAAGCCGTTACTATTTTACTTTCTATATTCTGAATCTGCAATTTAACCTTTCCCTTTTCTCTTTTCCAAAAAGGAAATAAAACTTTCCAGAGATTTCGAGCAATTGTTGGCATGGTACATAAAGCCGATTTTCCTTTTGGGAATCGGAGAAGTGAGGTGAATCTCCACCAAGCTTCCATTTTCCAGATCTTTCTCTACAAAGGAGCGAATGACACAAGAAATTCCCATATCAATTTTAGCAAAATCAATCAGCAAATCCATAGTATTTAGGGCAATGATTTGCTTAAAATCCAATTGATTATCCCGAATATACATATCAATGTAATGCCGGGAAACATTTTTTTCATCCATGAGCATGACGGTCGCATCTTGAAAGAGGGAAAAATCATTTCCGTGTAGTGCCTTCAGATTTTCAAGATACTTCGGGGAGGCCACGAAGATGTCTTCCCTGATCCTGCTCCAGTAGAACTCTTTGATTGGGACTGAGATGTTTGGGAATAGCAACTAAGGCTAGTCGATATCTTGCGCTTCCAGAATCTGAAGATTTTTCGCACTATCCTGATTTCTTTTAAATTAATCTGGATATTGGGGAATTCTTCCATAAACATCTTTAAATAAGGAAGCAGGACATAGCGGCAAAGTGTCGTACTGGCTCCGATATCGAGGTGCCCGATATGATAATCCTTCATTTTTTGCAGAGCACTTTCCGCCTCTTCGATATGATGAATGGCTTCCTCAACATGGCGGAATAAAACCTCCTTCCTGTAAGACTAACTCCTCGGAATTTCCTCTTTAAAGAGTTTTCACATTTAAATTATCTTCCAGACGCACAATGGTTTTGGAGATGGCAGGTTGAGATATATAGAGGGATTCTGCAGCCTTCGAGATGTTCCCTTGCTTTGCGACTTCAAAAAAAATACGATAGGTGGATAAATTTTGTTCCATAAAACTCCTTTTTTCAGAAATATTCATCATGCATATCCTATGTCATAAAAGCATCGGACACGCATTATAATGAAATAACTTAGAGGAATAATAAACATCTAAAAATGTATTTTAATTATAGCAAGACTTTTGCTAGTATGTAAAGAAAGCAATCCCAAAGGTTTAGAAATTCATACGAGTATCGTGCGAAAAGAGTCACTCTCGTTTGAAATGAATCATATTATGGACGTTGGCAGTATAACTTGTTCAGAGAAGAAAAAGGAAGAAGAGAAACGTTTTTCGGAGAAGTAGAGCTGTATTTGAAAAATGCTGAAGAAGAAAGGGAGAGTACGATGGAATGACGATGAGCCAAAAGATTTTGGCAAAAGCACGCTGGACTGGAGAGTGGAAAGCGGTCAACTGATTCTTGCAAAAGGTGGATTTGGTTCTATGGAAACTGATATCACGACTCGGGTTTGCAGATTCGGGAGCGGGAGAAGATTCAGGGAAGGTGTCTTTGATCAAGATAAGGTGGTTTTTGTCATGGACCACTTTGTGCCGAATAAGACATTACTTTCTGCAAAGTGCACCCTAAATCTGCCGAAATTATGCAAAGGAAAACGGTCTGAAAGCATTATTATGATGTGGGAAATATGGGAATTGAGCATGCTCTTATCCCGGAGCAGGGACTGATTACAGCCGAGAGCTTTCCGTCGGTGCGGATTCTCATACCTGTACTTACGGAGCACTGGGAGCCTTTTTCTACCGGTGTAGGCTCTCACGGATATGGCTCGCTATGGCGGCAGGAGCTTTGGTTTGGCGTGCCGAACGCAATTCAGGGCTCATCTTAAAAGGAAAGCTGCAAAAGCATGTCAGCGGAAAGGATGGATCTTTGCATCTGATTGGAAAAATCAGATGGACGGCGCACTTTTACGAGTCTATCGAATTTAGCGGGAGAGGGCGTTTCTTCCCTTTCCATGGACGACCGCTTTGCCATTTGTAATATGGCGATTGAAGCGGGCGGAAAGAACGGCATTTTTCCCGGGTTGACGAGAAAACGATAGAGACATGAAAGCGCATGGAAATAAGTCCTATACCGTTTACGAAGCGGATTCGGATGCGGCATAGAGAGAGTGATAGAGATAAACCTCTACACTGCAGTCTACAGTGGCTTTTTCCGCATTTGCCGGAAAATACGCATGAAATCGGGACTTTTGATAAAATTCCAATTGATCAGGTTGTTATCGGCTCCTGCACAAACGGTCGTTTATCGGATATTGCCGTCTCCGCGGAGCTTTTTGAGAGGCCGTCACGTTGCGGAAAAATGTCCGTTGTATTGTCATTCCCTGCAACGCAGAAGATTTATCTGGAAGCGATGGAAAAAGGGCTATATCAAGGACTTAATCGAGGCCGGGGCAGTAGTCAGTACTCCCCGACTTGCGGGACCTTGTCTTGGCGGCTATATGGAATTTTGGCACCGCACGAAAGATGCGTTTCCACCACCAATCGTAACTTCGTAGGAAGAATGGGAGACGCAAGCTCGGAAATTTATCTGGCATCCCGGAGGTTGCTAGCGGCATCGGCAGTTTTAGGCTATATCGCAGGGACCAAAAGAGCTGGAGCTATAGGAAAGACCGTCTTTTAACAGGGAATCAATAAAGAATTTAGCGAAAAGGATATGGACTATTTCAAAAATAGAAATCTATAGCGAAGAAAATTAGCAGGGAAATAGGAGAGGAACGGTATGGAAAATGCAAGGGGCAATTGTATAAAATATGGGGACAATGTCGATACGGATGTGATTATTCCGGCACGTTACCCTGGCAATTCAGGACCGAAGCCTTTCTGGCCACACACGCCATGGAGGACATTGATAAGGACTTCCATAAAAGATGAAAAAGGGCGATATACTGATTGCCGGAAAGAACTTCGGTTGCGGTTCCTCCAGGAGCATGCTCCGCAGGTATTAAAGGACTCTGGCGTTTCCTGTATTATTGCAGAGAGCTTTTGCCAGAATTTTTTCCGAAATGCCATAAACATCGGTCTGGCCATTGTAGAATCCCCGGATGCGGCAAAGGAAATCAAAGAGGGAGACGAAGTGGAAGTGGATTTTTCCGCCGGGAGAATTCGGGATATCAGTAGCGGTAAAAGCTACGATATGGCAGTCTTTCCTCCCTTTTTACAGGATATGATCGATAAGGGCGGTCTCATTGCTTTTTGTGAATGAGAGGCTGGAGAAAAAGTAGCGAAAAATAGAAAAGGGATATAAAGTAGCGAAAAGCATAGCCGTATTCTTAAAAATTAAAAATGTATTTTTAGAAAGCTAAGCAGATATTCCACAGGATTTATGCTCTCAAAAGTATTTTTCCTTAAAGGGAATAAAGCACTGTTTATCCTGATACGTTTTTGAAGACTTTCTCTTTCCTGAAATACCGGAAGAAAAGAGGTCTTCATTTTTGATAGGCGGTTGAAGCCTTGGACTTCTCCCGCATTTTCTTCGGTACATGTGAGCTAAGGACTTGTGTACTGCGCGGTCTTCCGAAGGGATAAATTCATAATCTTTATAGTCTTTAAAAAAATAGCAAAGTTCTCCTGATAGAGAGGAACAGTAAGAAAAAGAGACTTGTCTTTTATTTCTAAAAGATAGTTTTTCAGAGCAAGAATAAGAGGACAGGAACAGGAGAGGGAAGATAATACTGCAGGCAAAGTTTTTAGCAGTACGACTTTTTGTCTCTTCTTCTAATTCTAATTTCTTGATTTGTAAACTGCTTTCCAAATTCTAAGTGCGCGGTTTCTAAAGTGCTTTCCGTTTGATTGCTACAATTCTTTTTATTATTTCATCCCTTACTAAGAGCTCTGCCCTCTGAAAATGGACATTCCCTGAAAGATATTTTCATAAGCTAAAAAGGAGAAGAGTGCGGGAAGGTTTTGAATATCCTCCCGATTATGAAGGAGCAACATATTCTTTTTTCACTGCCTTTATCCTGTAAATATTCCCGGTATACGGAAATCAGTTCGCCTCCACTACAGCGGTCTTCACGATAAATGCCTAAAAACGTTCACAGGATTTAAGAGACGCTTTCCAATCCGTAAAAATTTTTCTTTTTACGAATCAGTTTAAATAAATCAAGCTGTTTTAAATTGAGGTGAAGGAAGCTTTCCATAGGACTTAGCCATGGACTCGACAAAACGATTATCAAAGCCTTCTCCATTAAAGCTGATGAGAACTTTCTTTGTTTTACAAAGCTGAAAAACTGTTCCAAAAATTTCCTCTTCGTCGAGGACGCTTTCGCAAAATACTGGATTAATTCACTATTTTTCTTTATGAAAAAGCAGTATACCAAGGAGATAAAGCTGAGAAGCCTTCGGATTAAGTCCTGTCGTTTCAATGTCATAGAGCAGGGCGTCTTCAAGGAAACATTCCCAAAAACAGGAGAGGAGGACTTCCAACGCAGCCCTATCTTCCGTATAAGCTAAATCCTCTTGAATGATTTCCATCTGTCCTCCCAAAAATGCAAGATATTAAAAATATTTTTTTATTTTTCACATTTATTTTCTGTTTTTGTTTTATAATAGGCAAAGCATAGTTTATCACAAGAATATTTGAATTTTAAGTTTAAGGAGAGAAAAATGAAGGAAGAAGAAAAAGCAGGGAGGAGATATCTCAGAAAAGGTAGAGAAGCTTCTGAACGAAAAGCCGAAGAAGAAAAAGGAAGAAGAAGTGGATATTCCTCAGGCTTCTTCTTTTTTGTTCTTTTTATTTTGAAAAATTTATTGTTCCCAGGGTAAGGCTACAGGGATGCTTGTCAATACGGAGAGCCTTTTCCAAAGCGGATATTCAGGAAAAGCTCAGCGTTTCCGGGTCCAGTTTCCGGTACCCAGTCTCAGCATGTTACTTCGGCACTCCATGCCAAGGTAAAGGAAATTCTCGTAAAGGAAGGAGACAAGGTCACGGAAGGACAGCTCATTGCAAAGCTCGATACCAAAGATGTGGAGGAAGCTTTGGAAGCGGCTAAGACGCAGGTTGATCTGGCAAAGGCCAATAAGGAAGATGCACAGAAGAATACCAAGGCAGAGTATGCCAAAGTGCAAACTGCCTATAACAATGCGCTTCTCGATTTCCAGAGGAAGAGCAGCCTTTTGGAGAGCGGTGATATTTCCCAAAGCGAATATGAGCAGGCGGAAAGTGCCTTAAAGGATGCGAAGGCAAGCCTCGGAAGCTTCAAGGTAAGCGGAGGCAATGTGCAGGTTTCCGAGAGTTATGATTTGCAAATTAAGAGCGCGGAAGAAGGTTTAAAGAAGGCACAGAGTGCCGTAGATTCCGCTGAGATTAAAGCACCCATTTCCGGAACAATTACCAGAGTAAACGTGGAAGCTGGGCGGTTTGCGGATAATTTACAGGACGGAAAGCCCATGTTTACGGTAGAGAATCTGGATCAACTGGAACTTTCCATTAGCGTTTCCGAATATTCCATCGGAAAGTTAAGTCTGGGACAGAAAGCGATTATCAGCGCAGATATCTTGGGAGAGGAAAAGCTCGAGGGAGAGGTTTCTTCCATTTCTCCGACAGGAGAGGCAAAAGGCGGAAATACCGCGGAGAGTCATTCCGATTAAGATAAAAATAGACGGGGATAAGAAGGGACTCCTGTCCGGGGATTACCGCTAAAGCAGATATCGTGCTTTCCGAGGCCAAGGATGTCTTTGTGGTTCCGCTTTCCGCAGTAATTACGGGTGAAGATGGAAAGCAGTCAGATGGCTTTTTGTGGAAGATGGAAAAATTCATATTGTGCCGGTAAAAACCGGAGTGGAAAGCGATGTTTCCGTAGAAAGTCAGTCCTTTAAAGAGGATGCTCGTCTTTAAAGAGGGCGCCCATTTCGTAAGTGCTCCGGATGCAAGTCTTACTGAAGGATTAGCGGTTAGCGAGATGCCGAAGGGCAGTGTTAGAGAAAGTGTCAGTGCAAGTGAAAGCGGTGTTGTAGTAAAATCAAACTAGGATAAAAAAATGAATGATGTACTCATTGAATTAAGAGATTTAGTGAAAAATATATGATACTGGAGCCGTAAAGGTCTTGGGACTCAATAAAATAAACCTGCAAATCAAAAGAGGAGAGTTTGTGGCCATCATGGGACAGTCCGGATCCGGAAAATCAACGCTCATGAATATACTGGGCTGTCTCGACAAGCCGACTCTCGGAAACTATTTTCTGGACGGAGAAGATGTTGCCGCCATGGATCCGAACACCTTAAATAAGGTTAGAAATGAGAAAAATCGGGACTTTTGTCTTCCAAAGTTTTAACTTAATCAGTCGCATGAGCGCCCTTAGAAATGTGAAAATCCCCATGATTTATGCGCATAAGAAGTCTCCGGCGGCGCGGCGTGAAAGAGCGGCAATGCTTCTGGAGAAGGTAGGGCTTAGCGGAAGAATCCACCATCAGCCGAATGAAATGTCCGGAGGACAGAGGCAGTGCTAGCCATTGCAAGAGCTCTTACTAATGAGCTGCCCCTGATTCTGCCGACGAGCCGACCGGAAATCTGGATACGGCAAGCTCAGTGGAAATCATGGAAATGTTCTCCGCCCTTCATAAGGCGGGAGCAACCGTTGTCGTGGTTACGCATGAGGAAAATATTGCGGCCTATACGGACAGGGATGCTTCGCTTTTCGGACGGAAAGCTTATTTCCGATAAGAAAAATGAGAATCCGACAGCGGTTCGGGATTTGAGTATTTTTCGAGGGTATGTATAAAGGAGAAAGTCATGTTTCTTGAGAATGTAAAGATGGCACTGGGGTCTCTTCGTGCCAATAAACTGCGCTCATTCCTGACGATGCTGGGTATTATTATCGGAATCGGTTCGGTGATTTCTATCGTATCTATCGGAGACAGCATTCGAAAGATGTTCTCAGACCTTTATAAAAAATTACGGTGTGACACAGGCCGCTATCATGATTAATCCTCTATGGATTGGAATGATTTGCGAGAGAGTGATGAATTCACTTTGGATGATTTTAATAATTTTAAAAAGGATTTTTCGGCAGTCGCATCGACTATGCGGATAATAGCCCCTATGAAAGCATTGATGTCAAAGTGGGAAGAAACCGACTGAAGGTAGGGTCTGTCCGGTGTAGAGTGCAATTTTTATCGATTTTTCAGCCTTTCAAAAATTTTAAACGGAAGGGCATTTTCGGAGAAGGACGTGAGTGAGAGGAAGCCTGTCGTCATGATTTTCCGAGAACACGGCACTGAAACTTTTCGGTACCGAAAAATGCTACAGGAAAGCATTTTCGTGCGGACTTTCATGGAGAGGTACAGGATTTTTTTCCGTTATCGCGGCTCTATCGAAAGGATTTGAGCCCTATTGAAAAACTGCTTATGGGCTCGCAGGACAAAAACGGAGAGGCCTTTGTGCCATGGACGATACTTACCGGACCTGCAGATACTTTCTCTATGATTCGCTATTATGGGAAAAAGAATTTTTACAGTAGAGGAAATGAATAGCTTGAATACGGATATCAAGAATTATTTTTCCCGTGTGAAAAATCGTAAACCCGAGGACTGGTATATTTCTTCCGTTCAGGATGAAATGAAACAGGTGGATGGTGTCATGGGCGGTCTCTCCGCGGCAATTGGCGGCATTGCGGCGATTTCCCTTCTGGTCGGCGGTATCGGCATTATGAATATCATGCTGGTAACGGTTACGGAGAGAACGAGAGAAATCGGTATCCGAAAGGCGCTCGGTGCAAGCCGGGAGGATATTCTCGTGCAGTTCCTTACAGAATCGGCACTGCTTTCCGCACTGGGAGGGCTTATCGGCGTGATTCTTGCGAGTACGCTTGTTCATCTTGGGGCCATGGCCTTTAACTTAACTGTAGTGGTAAAACCGGGTATTGTCATTATAGCCGTAGTTTTTCGGCTATTGTCGGTGTGTTTTTCGAATCTACCCTGCCAATAAGGCCGCAAAGGAAGATCCGATTGTGGCACTTCGATATGAATAATTATACTCCAATATGATAATGGCGTTTCGATTGGAATAATTGCACTTCGATATACATTATGGCAATTCGATAAGAATATTATATTTTGCCTTGAATAAGAAGTAGCGAACAAGACAAAAAGAAGCTATACTGGTAAAGTTGATATCTATTTTCAAAAATATAAATAGTTATTCATTTTAGGGAGGAGAGCAATGACAATCAGAGAGGCTATGGAGAAAAAGACACATGGTAAGAAAGTATAAGGATACTGTTTTACCGGAGGAGATTGTAAAAAGCTGAATGAAAGAATTGAGGCTTTTAAATAAAAGAGCATCATTTAAATCTGGTACTTCGCGTGGAAGACGGTACCGCCTTTGCAGAATTAATCGATAAGCTGATCACGAAGAATGCCAAGAACTTCATTATTCTTGTCGCAGATCCCGCTGACGGCGTAGAAGAGAAAAATCGGCTACAGCAGTGCAGACATCATGCTCTATGCGCAGGAACTCGGTTTAAATACCTGGTGGGTAGGCGCAAGTCTTTAATAGGATGCCGTAAAGAAGGAGTGCCCAAATCATACCGTATACGGTGTGATTTCTATCGGCTACGGTGAAGAGCAGGAAGTGTGCACCACAGTAAGGATGACTTCGAGGTTTGCTCTTACGAAGGAGAGGTACCGCAGTGGTTTAAGGATGGCGTGAGAGTATGCTCTTATGGCACCGACCGCCTTCAATCGATCGATCCTTCTACATCAAAGGAAAGGGCAACACCGTGCACTTTGAGTATAAGGCAGGAGAGTTTCAGGGCATTGATACTGGACTTGTAAAAGTATCACTTTGAAGCGGTCGCCGGAAAAGAAAACTTCGAGTGGGCCTAAGAGAATAGATGATTCGTTTTGTACATGGAATTTTAAGAGAAAAGAGGATAGTTTGATTATAGAGGCAGGGGCTTGGGGTACGGTGTAAGAGTGCCGATTTCCGTGCTTTCCGAGGCTCCTCCCATTGGAGAAGAGCTTCTCTTACATACCTATTTTTCAGTTCGGGAAGACGGACAGGACTTGTTCGGTTTCTTTACGGAGAAGGATAGAGATTTTTTCATGCAACTTATTTTCCGTTTCGGGAATCGGAGCGAAGACCGCCTCGGGATTCTCTCCTGTTTTAGAAGAGAAGAGTTGATTGCACTGATCCTTTCAGCGGATACTAAGCGTATTCAAAAGGCACCGGGTCTCGGAAAAAAGTCTGCAGAACGTTTGATACTCGAATTAAAGGATAAATTACAGATAGAAGATGCGCTGCCGGGTGCAGTGGAAAACGAAGAGCCGCTCATTTCCGGAGGCTTTAGTGAGGCCATGCAGGAAGCCATGGAGGCCTTACTTTCTCTTGGCTATAAGCAGGGAGAGGCAAGGACGGCCATCGTTAAGTTACCGAATGTAGAGGAGATGAATGCGGAGGAAATATTACGCTCCGCTTTACGGAAACTCGCTTTTTAAGGAATGGGGATGGAAAGAAGACTAATTCAGACGGAGGAAAGCCGGGAAGATTTGGTGTATGAGCCGAAGATTCGTCCCTAAAATGCTTTCCGACTATATCGGGCAGGAAAAGCTGAAGGAAATGCTCTCGATTTATATCGAAGCGGCGAAAAAGAGAAAAACAAAGCCTGGACCATTGCCTTTTTACGGTCCTCCCGGACTTGGAAAGACGACGATTTCCAATATTATTGCGAATGAGCTCGGCGTAAATTGTAAGATTACTTCAGGACCGGCGATTGAAAAACCGGGAGAAATGGCGGCTATTTTAAACAGTCTTTCCGAAGGAGATGTACTTTTGTTGATGAGATTCACAGATTGAATCGCCAGGTAGAGGAAGTACTTTACCCTGCCATGGAGGATTTTTGCAATCGATGTCCTTCTTGGAAAGGAAAGCAGTACCCTGTTCCTTCGTTTGAGTCGCCACATTTTACTTTAATCGGTGCAACGACAAGAGCCGGCCTTTATCGGCACCCTTAAGAGATCGTTTCGGAATCATCAGTAAGCTGGAATTTTACAAGAAGGAAGAACTTACGAAAAATTGTGCTTCGTAGTGCCAAGGTACTTTCGTTCCGATTGAAGAGGACGGGGCAAAAAGTATTGCCATGCGTTCCAGAGGAACACCGCGACTTTTGCTAATCGATCTGCTTCGCAGAATCCGGGATTTTTGCGGATGTAAAAGTACGAAGGTGTGATTACCAAAAGAAGTGGCGGAGGAAAAGTCTGGATTTACTGAATGTCGATAAGCTGGGAGACTCGATCAAAATGACAGAGCCTATCTTACGGCTATTGTAGATAAATATTCCGGTGGCCCCTGTAGGCCTCGAAACTTTGGCGAGTCAGTCTCGGAGAAGACAGCGGAACGGTAGAAGATATGATTGAGCCGTATCTTTTACTGCAAGGCCTCATTGATCGCACAAAAAGAGGCAGAGTCGCAACAGAAAGTGCATACAGACATTTAGGTCTGGTCCAATAATCGAGAAAAGGTGAGAAGCAATGGGAGATAAAAATACAGTAGATGTAATCATTGACGGAAAGATAGTCAGGGTAAGCGGAACAGAGTCGGAGGCTTATCTTGTCAGTGTTTCCAATTATTTAAAATGCAAAGATTACTTCTTTCAAAAAGGAATTTAAAAATTACAGATTATTGGATGAGGACCTTCGCTCCATTCTCTTGCAACTCAACATTTGTGATGACCTTTTTCAGGAGCAGGCTAAGACAGAAAAGGCGGAGCAGGAAAAAGGAAGAGCTGGAGAAGGAGATCTATTCCTTAAAAGCATGATCTCGTGAAGTCACAGATGAAGCTGACGGAGCTCTACAGGAGCTAGAAAAAGCACAGAAAAACTGTTTTGAGACAGAAGGAAATAAAGGGAGAAAAATAATGGGGAAAAATACAGGGCGGAGCTTTTTAGCACCCTGCCGGTTCCCTTTCAGTTTGTAAGGTCATGGTTTTTGCCGGAGCCGATGCTGTTTATATGGGTGGACGAAATATTCGGCAAGAGCCTTTGCAGAAGTCCTCCGTATCGGAAGAAGATGAACTCCTTCAGTCAATCGAGTTTTTGCCATCTCTATGGGGTGGAAGCTTTTTATGACGGTGAATACGCTGTTTAGAGAGAGAGCTTGAAAAGCTTTTTAGAATACATGGATCCCTGCATGTGAAGCGGGAGTGGATGCTGTCATTGTGCAGGACCTCGGTGTAGCTAAAGTTCTGAAGGAAGCTTATCCTGATTTACCTCTGCATGCCAGTACCCAGATGACAGCCAATACGAGAGAGCGGTTTCGCTCTCTCTTCTTTTGGTATGGAGAGAATTGTAGCTTTCAAGAGAACTATCTCTTGAGGATATTTCAGACATTTATGAGTCTACCAGAGCGGAACTCGAAGTTTTTGTGCATGGCGCGATAGTGCTACAGTTATTCCGGAGCCTGCTTTATGTCCTCTCTCGGGGGAGATCCGGAAACAGAGGAAGATGTGTGAACCTGTCGCCTGCCTTATACTACAGGCGGGAAAAAGGGAATTTCTGAGTATGAAGGATATGAATACACTGGATTCTTTAGAGGATATTTTAAAAGCCGGTGCCTATTCTTTGAAAATTGGGGAAGAATGAAGTCGGAACTGTATACGGCGACAGTGGTTTCCGTTTATCGAAAATACCTTGATTTGGCATTATGGGGGAAAGCTATACGGTATCCGAACAGGACAAACAGCTTTTAAAGGCGGTGTATGACAGGGGGGGAGAGACTTCCTATTTACATCAGCACAATGCGAAGGACATGATTGCTCTCGCCGACCGTCCTTTTCGTAAAGAAGAGGAAGAGCTTACTGCCTTTATAAGAAAAATCCATGGAAGAGCGGGAAAGAAAGCTTCCCCATCTATGGAGCTAAAGGTGGAAAGCGGTGCGGTTTTAGAGCCGTCCTTGGAACAGGGAAGATATCCGAATCAGCGTTTTTGGAGAGCGACCCGTGGAAAAAGGCGAAGCAGAGAGCTACAGCTCGGGAAGAAATGGAAAAACAGCTCTTAAAGCTTGGAAACAGTCGCTTTTATGCGAAATGCCTGCGTATTACAGGAGAAGAAGAGGTATTTATTCCCCTTTCCGCCTTAAATGCCTTAAGGAGAGAGGGATGTGAAAGAGTAAGGGAGGCTATTCTTGCCAAATTTAGACGAAATCCGAGAAATCGGGAGTTTAACGGTATCCGTTGAAAGAGAAGAGCGACTGGAAGCATGTCTCAAGGTGAAGAATATTCAGCGTATTTATTTGGATGAAGCTTCTTTTTCGGAGGAGGAACCGGATCTTTGCCAAGAAAATAAAGAGAAAGAGGATAGAAGCCGCACTTCGATTTCGAAGAATTGAAAGACAGGAAGACCCGAAAGACCTGTCTTCTCTTGGCTTACGGAAAATGAAAAAACTTCTTTTCCGCCTTTTTATTTCATGACCTGGATCAGGTTTCGGTCTTACAGAGTGGAAAAAGAAACTTTCACCTGTTTTTGATTATACGCTTTTACAGCTACAATGTCTCAGCTTTAGAGGTTTGGAAGGATTTTTCATGCAGAGACCGTGACTTTCCTGATAGAGCTGAATTTCGGGAGGATAAAGACTTTTTCCTCTTGGGCAAACAAAGCCGGGCTTTCGACGGAGCTTCTCTTTACAGGCATCTTCCCATGATGGTGAGTGCCAACTGTGTGGAAAAACAAGAAACGGATGCACGAAAAAGAACCATATTTTTAGGATTAAAAAGACAGACAAAAAATAAAGAATTATCTGTACGGTTGTATTGTAAATTCTGCTATAATCAAATCTTCAATGCCGATGTTTTTCTTTATTCGGTTTGGAAAAAGAAGTAGCGGCTCTTAAGCCGGATAGTCTTCGCCTGGAGTTTACGGTGGAGAGTAAAAATGAAGTGGAAGAGGTTCTTTATGGAAATATAACGAAGAGCTTTACCAGAGGGCATTTTCATAAAGGAATTGAGTAGAGGTAGAAAAAATTCAGGAAAGAAACAGTTTGGAAATATAGCTTCCGAATTGCGACTTTCATGAGTAAGCGTTTTAGTGAGGGGATAAGTATGGGAACTCTCTCAGCAGTTTTGCCAAGATTGTCAGCATTCTTTTTAATGCTTTTTATACAGCTACGGGCTGTTTTCGAGAATTTATCGATAGATTACAGAGAGGAAAAAGAAGCTCTCCGGTCTTTTATATAAGATATTGCTTCTTCTTCACTTTATTTCCTATGCGGTGCTGTATTTTCAGACGGGAAATCTGTTTTATATCTATTTTTATCTGCCGCGACTTCTTTATTTTTGCTTTATCCTCTTATTTGGAAGAAGCTCTATCCCTTCTATAACGAGGTATTACTGAATAATCAGTGCCTTTTTCTTGCTCTTGGCTGGATTCTTCTTGCAAGACTGCAGGAAGCTAAGGCAATTAAGCAGTTTGCAGTTGCTATGGCGGCAAGTCTCCTTGTTTTAGTGATTCCCTATATCGTGGATAAAATTTGGGATTTTCAAAAATTTCGCTATATTTTTGTGAGATAGGGATTCTTTCCTTGCTTCTGTACTTGTACTGGGCTCGGTTAGCTTCAAAGCGAAAATGAGTGTGAGTCTTTTTGGCTTTCGTTTTCAGGCATCGGAATTTGTGAAGCTCTCCTTTGTCTTTTCCATAGCGGGAATTCTCTCGGAAGAGCACAGCCGGGAAGGCGTCATCCATTCTGCGTGTGTCGCGGCAGTACACGGTATCATTTTGGTGCTTTGTAAAGACCTGGGTTCCGCCCTGCTCCTTTTTATTTCCTATGTTTTTATGCTCTATGTCGCAAGGAACCAGATTCTCTATCTCTTAGGGGAGGGCTTGTTTCGCCTTGGCGGGGATTGTATCATACGGCTTATTTTTCTCATGTGCAGAACCTGAGTTTATGCCTTTATTGATCCTTGAGAGATATGGCGGGAAAAAGGCCATCAGATTAGCCCAATCTCTTTGCAATCGGTACCGGCGGGTTTTTGGGGCTCGGCCTTTTCAGGGACTTCCCAATAAGATTCCTATTGTGGAAAAATGACTATCCGCTCTTTCCGAAGAAATGGGAGGGGTAGTGGCCATTTGCCTAATCCTTATCTGCCTTTCCTGCTTTATGCAAATGATGATGATGGGAAGAGATATGGAAAGCTCCTTCATAAACTGGTCATGGGCTAGCGTAATTTATGTCATTCAAGCGATTCTCGATTGAGGCGCAATTAGTTTTGTACCTTCCACCGGCGTAACTCTCCCTTTATGAGCTACGGTCGGATCCAGTTTGATTTCCAGTTTTATCGTATTCTCCCTTTTCCAGTCCCTCTTTATTATCCAAGGACAGGAAGATGAGGTAGAAATGGAGGAAGACGCGAAAGCGCAGAACAACAGGAAATGGAGTCGGAGGGAGAAGATAGCAGAGAAGATAGCGAAGAGAAAAAGAAGTCGAAAAGGGAAAGAGAAGAATCCGAGAACGTCGATCAATAAGCAAAGAGAGAAACAGACCGAAGGAAGACAAGTCAAGTAGAAGACGGGAAGAAGCACTCTCCGAGACGAAACTTGCCAGCGATAAGAAGAAAGCAAAATCGAGAAATGCTCAGGGATCGTCTCATCTCTTTGCGCTCATTTTTCTTTGCCATGATTGTCTACTTTTGCCATTTTTATCCTGTTTCAGGCAGAAGATAAGATGGCGAAGCCCTTATAATGCAAGAATTGATTATCTTGCGCAAAAAGACGGTAAGGGGAAATTCAAACGGCTGACGGCATGGTCATGGCAAAAACCGTGACGAAAGAAGACGGAACGGAAAGTAGAGAATATCCGAGGCGCCGCTTTCGCCCATCCGGTGGCTACAGCGTAAAGGGAAAGACCGGCATAGAATCTCTTGAAATTATTACCTCACGAATTCCGGTATCAATCCCCTGCAGAAGTTTATGAATGAAATTGAAAACAGAAAAGAATCCGGGAGACAGCTTGATATCGACCTTGGATTCAGGTTTACAAAAAGCTTTCCTATTCTTTTATTGGACGGACGAAAGGGCAGTATAGTTTGCATGGAACCCTCAAGCGGAAGAATCCTTGCCATGGCATCCGCGCCTTCCTTTGACCCGAATCAGTTACAGGAAAATTGGGACAGTTTAATTTCCGAAGATAATACGGACGGGATCTTATCAATCGTGCAACACAGGGACTCTATCCGCCGGGATCAACTTTTTAAACCCTTATGGCTTTAGAGTATATTCGGGACATCCGACTGACTGGCAGATTTCAGCTTTCAATGGGTGGAGAATATGCGGATCCGTCCAATCCCGTGAATGTAGTGCACTGCTATAACAACGAGGTGCACGGGACGGTGAATCTCGAGTCGGCTATTGCACAGTCCTGTAACTCGGCCTTTGCTTTCATCGGATCGGAAATGATGTAAATCGCCTTAAAAAGCTTAGCGGGAAGATTTTTATTACAACAAGGATTTGTCCATTGGTCTTCCTTCCAAAGCCGGACGGTTTAGTTTAACAGCGGATTCTCCGACCTGGCTTAAGATGCAAAGCGGTATCGGGCAAGGGGAGACTCTCTGCATCCCCCTGCAAAACCTTTGCATGGTTTCAGCCATAGCAAACCACGGGACACTCATTTATCCGACCATTCTTTCCGAAGTGAAATCAAAGAAGGAACGGTGGTATCATTTTCCGAAGGGGGAAGAAATACCGCTTCTGTCTTCTTCCGAGAGCGATAGCTTTTAAAGCACATTTATGCGTTCGGTGGTTACGGAGGGAACGGCTTCCGCCTTAAAAACCAAGGCGTATCAGGTTTGCGGAAAGACGGGATCGGCGCAAGTGAAGGAGGACGGAAAACTGAAGACCAATGCTCTGGTTTGTCGGCTTTGCGCCGATGGATGATCCGAAGCTTGCCGTCTGTGTATTGGTGGAAGACGGGGAGACGGGCGGAAGAACCGTCAGCGCTTCTTGCAAAGAGAACTTTTTGATTTGTATTTAAAAGTAAGTAGAGTGAGAAATTTTATGATCTATCTATCATTGAACGGCTATTCTAAAGTGTACGGAATAAATGTTGAGAACAAAGGAAGATGTATGAAAAAGGCTATTATCGTATATTTCGGAGTTAAAAGGGAAGAGTATCATTGCACCGCTTTTCAAATGTTTGGAAAGCCTCTTTGAGCTTTTTGTCCCTATGGTTATTTCCTATATGATTGACAGTGGAATTCAAAAGGGAAATACGGTAATAATCTGAGAAGTCTCTTTCTCTTATTACTCCTCGCCCTAATCGGATTGTCTTGCGCGATTGTGGCACAGTATTTTTGCGGCGGAAGTGGCGATGCATGTGGGACAGTCCTATCGCAATGCCTATTTCATAAGGTCCTGAATCTTTCCTACAGAAATGTAGATGAGGTCGGCGTTACTCTTTACTGACAAGGCTCGGTCCCGATATTTTTCAGATTGAATCCACAGTAAACATGGTTTTACGCCCGTTTCTCCGTTCCCTTTTATTGTGTTCGGCGCAGTGATTTTTGGCCTTTCAGATTTCTCCTTCTATCTCACTGCTCTTTTATTCTGGTACTTGTCCTTCTTTCCGTTCTTATTTTTCGGAATCATGCTGATTACCATGCCTCGTATAAGAAGATCCAGTGGGCTTTGGAGAAAATCACAAAGCAGGTTCGGGAGAATATTCTCGGTGTCCGTGTGATTCGTGCATTTTTATAGAGAAAAAGGAAGAGGAGGGCTTTCAGAAAAGTAATGAAGCCTATACGGCCATGCAGGTAAAAGTGGAAGATTTCTTCCTTATTGAATCCTCTAAGCATGCTGATTATTCAGCTCGGTCTTATGGGAATTTTGTAGTTAGTTCTAAAACTGGTGAACGACGGCAGGCTTTTTCAGGGAAATGTAGCGTTTTACGAACTATATGAGTCAGATTCTCGGAGAGCGAAGCTTGCCAACTTGATTATTTTGATTTTTGAAGGACTCGCCAGTTTAGACAGAGTGGAAGAGGTTTTTGCAATAGAAAAGGAACAGGCAGAGGAGGCCTCTTCAGATTTATCAAGACAATCCGGAAAGTATAGAATAATGCAGAAAACAGGGAAATGATTCTGAAATAAAATTCCGCTAAAAAACAGAATTTTCGTCTTCGAATAATTCCAAGCGGAATACGGAAGAGAATACCCGTAAGGATGAGGAAGAAGTATCGTTTTTCAAAATGTTTCTTTCCTATGGAAATAATGGAGAATATGCTGCTTTCGACTTGAATTCTCCGTGCAAGGAGAAAGTTTAGGAGACTCATCGGAGGAACAGGTTCCGGAAAGACCACTTTAATCTTCCTTCGTTGGCTTTTACCCTGCTATAGCGGAGAAATCCGACTTCGGGAAAAACCGGCGGAACTATGCAAAGGAGGAGCTCTACAGCTCTGATAGCGCTGGTTCCGCAAAAAGCAGTGCTGTTTTCCGGAACGCTTGAGATAATCTACTTTGGAGAGAAAAATGCGCAGGATAAAGAGCTTTGGGAAGCGCCTCGATATGGCTCTGTGCGAGAGGAAATTCTAGAGTGAAAAGGAAAGGGACTGGAACTTCCTGTTGCAGAGGAGGGAAAAGAATTTTTCCGGAGGGCAGAGGCAGAGGCTTTGCATTGCAAGAGCTTTGGTAGGAGAGGCTAAATTCCTGATTTTTGGACGATTCTTCTTCTGCACTCGATTTTGCCACGGAAAGAAAAACTGAGACACGCACTTTCCTCCTATAAAAGGGTAGAAAATAAAAATCATTATTTCACAAAGAGTGGCCAGTATCCGAGACCCGATAAGATTATCGTCATGGATCAGGGAAAAATAGTTTGTATGGGAAAGCATAAGGCGCTTTTGGAGAGTTCTCCGGTATACAAGGAGATCTGTCTTTCCCAGCTTAAAAAGAGGAGTTGTAAATGGAGGAGAAAAATATACAGAGGGGAAGGTCTTTTCGAAGAATTTTGCAATATGCCAAGGTCTATAAGCTTTTGGATATTCTTATCCTTTTTCTTTCATTTTTAACTGTGGTTTTATCCCTGACCCTTCCTATTCTGATGGGAAAGGGAATCGATCATTTGCCGGGAAAGGGAAAGGCGGATTTTTCAGGACTATTCCGGATTCTCCTCATTATGCTTCTGATTTTAGTACTTACCGTCCACTGGTGCATGAATCAGGTGAATACTCTATTTAAGCTATAAGCTTTGTGGAAGATCTCCGAAGAAACTGTATTCATCATATGCAGAAGCTTCCGATTTCACTATGACAGGGAGAGAAACCTGGGGACCTCCTCAGTAGACTGACTACGGATATAGAGCAATTTTCCCAAGGAATTCTATGGGATTAAATCAATTTTGCAGGCTGTACTGACGGTCATAGAAACGGCAGTAGTTTCTCTTTATTTTGGAGTGGAAAAATAGCTGTTATTCTGCTTCTTATTACCCCTGCTTTCCTATTTTATTGCGAAATTTATCGCAAAGCGTGCTCTATATTTATTTTCCAAAGACAGTCCAAGGAAAGAGAGAGACTTCGAGCTTTACAACGGAAGTGGTAGGAATATAGGTTGATTCAGGCCTTTCAAAAAGAAGAGGATATGGAGAAGCTCTACCGGAGAAGAACGAGAAGATGTCCAGATCCAGTATGCAGGCGAATTCTCACAGCCTCTGGCTCAACTCCTCTAACTCTGTTTTTAAAATGCACTGGGTTTATGCGCTTGTTGCCGGAATCGGCGGATATCTTGCTATTCTCGGAATGCTTTCCGTAGGGAGTTTTAAGCTCCTCCTGGCCTATGCCACGCAATATGCAAAGCCCTTTACAGACATTACTTCCGTAGTTACGGAGTTGCAAAATTCTCTGGCTTCCGCCTCCGCATTTTTCTTTTTGGATGAAAAACCCTGGACAGAACGAAAGAAACGCAGGAACTCGGAGTGAAATCAGCGGAAAAGTGGCTCTTTCCCATGTGGATTTCTCCTATCAAAAGGACTAGAAGCTGATAACGGACTTTAATTTGGAGGCAGAGCCCGACAGACCATTGCGATTATCGGCCCTACAGGCGCGGAAAGACGACTTTTGATTAACCTTTTTAATGCGTTTTTATCCTCCCAATCAGGGAGAGATTTATTTGGACGAGCTTTCTTATGAGAAGATTGAAGAAGCTTCTCTCGAAGAGCCTACGGCATGGTATTGCAGGAAACCTGGTTAAAATCCGATACCGTTTTTGGAACATTCGTTATGGAAAAGAAGACGCTACCCTGGAAGAGGTAAGGGAAGTCTGCAAGAGAGCGCATTGCCACCATTTTATCATGCACTTCCCAAGGGCTATGGATACGTTCTTTCCTGAAGACGGCGGAAATCTTCTCAGGGACAAAAGCAGACTGCTTTGCATTGCCAGAGTGATCTGATGGATCCGTATCCTGATTCTGGATGAGGCAACTCAAGTTCGATTGATACCCGAACGGAACAGAAGGTACAGGTGCTTTTCAGGAAATGTTGAAAGGCAGAACCGCTTTATCGATAGCGCATGAGACTGTCCACCATACAAAATGCGGATTGCATTCTCGTGATGAAGGACGGAAACATCATCGAGAAGGGGCAGTCACACTGCACTTCTCCCGGGAAAAACGGCTTCTACAAGGAGCTCTATGAAAGCCAGTTCCAAAGCGAGCTAGAAAAATGGAATCGTACCTCTAAAACTACCGCTCCGTGTTTCATGGTAATTTTACGAACCGATGTTCACAAAAATCCATGTTACTTTTGCCGTATTTTGTTTTTATAATGTCACGTATTTATGGAGTAATCATGCTTTTTGCAGGATACTCACATGTTGAGTGACGTCTACTATGTTTGGGAATAGGATGTTATTGCCGTAAAAGTTATGATTATTATCTTATGAGAAATTATGTAATACCTGTATAGATTTTTATTCAGCAGAGAAATAGTCTTTACGGTCACCGTGTGTGTAGTCGGGTTTTAGGAGGAGAAATGACAATCATGAAAGAAACCTATGCTCAAATCCGTGAGAGGTTTAAGAAAAGACTCGATGCTGCTTTCTCCCGCCTTTTGTCAGTGCGGAAGTGGTTTTAGAGTGCATGATTCCGTTCTTTACAGCAAGACAGATTAACCAGATGAAGGTGGATGACTTCCTCTTCCTGCGATCTTTTCGCTACGGCATAGTCCTTGTGATTATGGCCATGCTTTTCGTTTAGCTGCGAATTAAGGCCGAGAGCGCGCTGCTTCCGCATCGACCGGTTTCGCTGCCGAAATTTAAGAAGAGAGTATGTTTCAAAAGATTCAGGGCTTTTAACTTTTCAGTAATAATGACCGATCGGAAAGCCTCTTCTTTGGTTACCAGACTGACTATTCCACGGACGTCAGTAACGTCCAGATGGCCTATGATGATGCTTGTGCGTCTGGCCTCGTGCGCCGTGTTAATGATGATTTTCGCCTAGCACTGCCGCCTTTTCTTCTTGGCGCGGGAAAGTGGCCATCATTTTCTGCCTTATGATTCCGTTTTGGGACCCTCTTGCGATTCTGATTGCAAAGGAGCTATGCCGATGTTTGACAAGGTCTTTAAAACTATGACGCCTGTGAACGATTCCATCAGAAGAAAACGTACAGGGCATGCGCGTTGTAAAGGCCTTTCGTAGAGAGAAGAGTACGAGAAGAAGAAGTTTAACGATGGAGGGCGGAAGAAAGACTGCGAATATGAGTTTATTCGGGCGGGAGAAGCTTGTTTCGATTACGAACTCCTCTAATGCGAGTTCTGCCTTTATACATTGGGGTTCTTTTTATCTTGAGCTTCGGTTCATGCCTCGTTGTAATTACACAGGGGCTTAAGAATCTGGATGTCGGACAACCATCCGCCTTGCGACCCATAGCTTCCTGATTTTATCGAGCCTGATGCTGGTGGCCATGGTTTTTCGCTATGGTTTCCATCCACTGAGTCCACTCGAGAAGAATCGTATTAGAGGTTCTTACGGAAGAAAGCGACGCGTAAATCCTGGAAAATCCGGTCATGGAAGTTTCGAACGGATCCATTGATTTTCATCATGTTTCCTTTAAATATTCGAAAGATGCCAAGATGTGCTTTCCGATGTGGAAGTGCACGTTCCATCAGGTGCGACGCGGAATCATCGGCGGAGACCGAGTTCTGCGAGAGCCTCTCTAACCCAGCTTAGTTTCCGCGTCTCTTTATGTGATGTAACGAAGGGAGGTTCCTGGTTGGCGAGTGGATGTACGGGAACTGGCGATTTGAGCCGTACTTCGTGACTCGCAGCCGTGGTTTGCCAGAAGAACATCCTCCGGAACGATAGCGGAGAATCTGCGCTAGAAATAAAAATGCTACGCAGGAAGAAATTGAGCATGCTCGCGAAACTTGCTCCAGGGTCACGAAAGTTTATAGACACACACGAAGCGACCGCTATAGAAAGTCGTCGCGGACAGGAGAGCCAATCCGGCGGACAGAAGCAGAAGACTTTGTATTGCAAGAGCACTCTTGAAAACCGAATATCCGATTTAGACGTAGATTCGACTTCCGCAGTGGACACAAAGACCGACGCCCTGATTCGAAAAGGCTTTAAGGAATTCATTCCCGATACCACAAAAATTATTACGTAACAGCGAATTGCTTCCGGCACAGGATTCCACCCCATTTAATATGGATAAGGGCGCGTTATTGCGCAGGGGAAATCACACGGAGCTAAATGGAGAAAGCTCGAAAGAGTATAGGGAAACCTAAGTGAGTCGCAGAACAGAAAGCAGGAAAAGATGGAGAATAAAAAGATGGAGAATAAAAAGATGGAGAATAAAAAGAAAGTATAAATCCGATAAAGACTTTTTTCCGACTTGAAAACGAGAATTCTAAAACACTTTTAGCTTTTATCCGGTCTGCCTCTTACACCAGTTTTGATTGTAGCGTCAATGCCGCAGTTCGGCGATCCTCCCTGTTTCAGCAGAAAATCATCAGCCTCGTAGAAAGGGCTTATAAAAGGGGAATGGGGCGTCCAGTTTCCGAGCCGATTTTTAATCAAATCGTTATTCTCGCAATTTTATACGGTATTTCTTTTTACTGGTCGCTTATCTATATAACTGAATCTATGACAATCACACAAGGCTCCTTAAAAAAATACAGACAAAAGATGTTTGATTAAGTATGCAGACCTTCCGATTTTGTTTTTTGACAGAAATAAGACTGGATATCATATATTAAACGATATTGACACCCATGCGGCAAAGCCGTATTTCTGATTTGTATTCCGCAAGCCGCCCTCCTTTATTACCATGGTGACGGTTGCTTTTCTGATGCTATTACTCCTTGGCCAGCTTCCTCGTTATTTTTGGGCTCCATCCTGATGACTGAGTTGTAAAGCGATATCGGCGGAAAGTCAGGACATTTCCTTTGTGCGTCAGCAGGAAGAACCTGCGGAAGTCCGAGGGCTTCACAAGTGTCGATGAACGGACAAAAGGTAGTGAAGGTTTTAATCACGAATCGGAAGTTGATAGTCGATTTTGAATTCGCTATAACGAGGAGCTTTTCTGTTTCCACCCGGCAAACCGCTATTCCAGTGTCATTATGCCCACTCTTAGGCACATCGGCACACCCCGCGTCTTGGTGGCGATTCTGGCGGTGTTCTTTAACCCATAAGGCAATCAACCTTTCGCATCCGGCTCGGCATTAAGATTTCATTGTCATCCCTTCCTTAACATGAATAGGCCTGCCGGTACAGTGATTCATTCTGGAAGTGAATGCCGTAGATGGTATCCCGGATAAAGAGAGCCCGCCTTAATGGACGGTAGATGAAGGAAGAGGATAGCGGCCGCCCGTCTGGCAAGCGTTATGATCAGGACGGGAGGAACTCTGTGAAACAGCAGATCGCATGAAATGTGGGCATGGAAGAAGTAAAGGAGGACGGCACTGCTGCCCTGAAACGCTCCTCGGGATGTGGAACTTGGGACGTTTGATTTCCGCACGGAAAGCGCATTTCAGCGGAATCGCTTTGCGCATCCGGTGAGAAGGTGGCTTTGGGAAGGCAGGAGCGGGAAACCATTAACACCAATCTGAATCGCTTTCGCGCATCTGCAAAAGTGGAGATTATTGCTGACGGTTTCACGTTCATGATATTTGCTTTGGGAGACTGACGCCTCGGGATTATCCATCCCGTGTGATACCGTACTGTTTTACCGGTACCGTAATGGGAAATATTCGTTACGGGAAGCCTGATGCTGCGACGAAGAGTGTATTGCGGCGGCCTGTTCTTGCAGGCGCAGACGATTTCATTACAAGATCAGACATGATACCGAGCTTTATGGTAATGGAGGAAATCTCTGCAGGGACAGAGACAGCTTTTTCCATTGCGCGGTGTCGGTGAAGGACCTGCCTGTTCTATCATGGACAGTAAATCTCTTCCATTGATACAAGAACGGAGGCGATTGGTGGTGACAAGGCTGATGTTCTGATGGCCGGTAGAACCGTGTTTGTTATTGCCCACAGACTTTCCACCGCACAACCTGATGTCGCCATGGTGCTTGAGCAGGGAGAAATCATTGAGAGAGGAAGTCATGAGAAGGATTTCCGAGAAGGAAAAATACCAATACTTTATACCCGGAGCTTTGAGCTGGAATAAGAATACTTCTTGCAGAGAAATGGATTTCGATGCCAATTTGTGTGCGCGGCGCGAATTGCAAGAAAATTCTCTGCTTGCACAATGCTGAAACCGTGCTACTGCAGTGAAGCCGCGTTAACAGCACAGTTGCAGTGCATCTGATTCGTAATCAGAAGGTCACCGGTTCAAAGTCCGGTTTGTGGCCGAAGAGGGAAACGGGGAAGTTTATTTCTGTTTTTTTTCTGTTTTCACATACGGGAAAAAGAGATGAAATAAGCTGTTTGCAAAACGAGGCTAAAGCTAGGGTAGAAAACAGGGAGTAGAAAGAACTGAGTATAAAGAAATTAAAAAATAGGAGAACTGGGGAAGTAAGGAAATAAAGAAACAGAGAAGGAAGAAGGTAAAGAACTAAGAAAGTAAGAAAAGTAAGGAATAGGGAAGCAATCTATGAAGAATAAAAAAAAGAGTTAAAAGTCATTATCGGAATCGTTTTAGTCGCGAGGCAGGCTGGCCCATTCATTTTATTCCGAAACTTCTGTCCAAGTCCTCTCGTAAAAACTTCGTGTTTAAAAATGGAGAAACTTTGGAACATGACATAAAAAAAGAGTGCCAAGTTTATAATTCTGATCAGGAAGCCAAAAGTTCCTTTTTTTGAAGAAAGTTTAAAGCAGTTTGTCTGATGATGAGCGAACCGGCAATGCATGAAGCAATTTTATTGAAGTGAAAGACGAAGGTGCTTTTGCACGAACCAACTGTAACAATCAATTCAGGTGCACACCCTGCCATCAGTGTAAATGCGG